>Ga0172367_10002018_pt1 | contig 28630 bp, 26 predicted proteins | sample Lak10m_FD_114542 | JGI IMG/M metagenome (GOLD analysis project Ga0172367, IMG submission 114542) | Freshwater microbial communities from Kabuno Bay, South-Kivu, Congo - kab_022012_10m | ecosystem: Environmental > Aquatic > Freshwater > Lake | place: Democratic Republic of the Congo: South-Kivu...
CCTGCTGAAGGATGGATTGAAGGGATGGTTTTTGGTTCATGCAGCCAAGTATATTCATACACATATACGTTTCCACAAAAAAAGGCCCACTTTCAGCCAAACGAAGAATTTTGTCTCACACCCTTGGAAGTGGATTCGGTATAAATTCCATTGACGTTTCAGGGGGTGCCCCTAGAAGATCGGTCGCGTTGAGTCGCTGGGTTCAGAGAGGTTCCTGGTATTAGCGCGAGTTAAGAGTGCATTAAGAGAGAGAAAATCTTTTGGTGAAATCAGGACTTTTCTTGCCCCGCGCCACAGACTTGCTAGAGAGGGAGCCGGATTTAGCAGAGTTTCTAATTCTGTTGACTTCGATTCTCTGTAGGATTTAGAAAACTTAAGTTGCTCGGGTGTTCGGTTTCCGGGGCTGTGCGACCATTTTGAAAAACAAGCTCCGCTGAGGCGATCCGCATGTCAGACATTTTCCCTAAATGGACTAATAAGCTTCCGCTGCAAATTGCAATGGGGGCGCTTTTGATGGGGACCGCCGTCACGGCGGGCGTGTATTATTATTGCACGCCGAAGTATACCCGGGTGGGGTATCAGCCCATACAACCGGTTGGGTTCTCGCACGCGGTGCATGCGGACCAGTTGGGTATGGACTGTCGGTATTGCCACAATGGCGTGGAGAAATCGTGGTATTCAAACATTCCGTCGGCTTCGACCTGTTTGAACTGTCACACGACCGTGCTGGGAGCGGATCCTCGTTTGGAGTTGGTTCGGGAGAGTGGGAAGACCGGGAAGCCAATCCCTTGGGTTCAGATCCACAAGACACCCGACTATGTCTATTTCAACCACTCGGTTCACGTGAACCGGGGGGTGAGTTGCGTTCACTGTCATGGCCCTGTCAATAAAATGGACGAAGTCCGCCATGAGAAGCCGCTGAGCATGTCATTCTGTTTGGACTGCCATCGGGAGCCGGAGAAGTTCATTCGGCATCCGAAGGACGTATACAATTTGGACTGGACGGTGCATCCGGACGTTCAAGCGAACGCAGGGGCGCGGTTTGTGCATGACTGGAAGGTCGCGGCGTCCCAGAACTGTTCGGCCTGTCATCGATGAAAACCATTCCTCCTCCCTGCCCAGAGCCTGAAGTTGGTCCTACGTATTGGCGCAGCTTGGATCAGCTCGCTGAGACCCCTGAGTTCCGTTCTTGGATGGAACGTGAATTTCCGGCGGGCGCTAGCGAGCTATCAGACGACTTCAATCGCCGTAATTTCGTGAAGCTCATGTCAGCCTCCTTCCTGCTTGCGGGCATGGGGTTGACTGGGTGTCGCAAGCCCGAAGAGCATATCTACCCGTTCGGTAAGATGCCCGAGAATTACGTTCACGGGGTGGCTCAGTATTATGCGACCGCGATGCCGACGCGCAACGGGGCCATTCCGTTGGTCGCCAAGTCACACGAAGGTCGGCCGGTCAAGGTAGAGGGCAATGCCGATCATCCCGACAGCAATGGGTCGACAGATATCTTTGCGCAGGCGTCGGTCCTAGGTTTATATGATCCGGATCGGGCTCGTCGGTTTACGAAGGGCGGCACTGGGATAACGCGCCAGCAGGCCGTGGACAGCTTGGCGGCGGCGGCGGCTGAAGCTTATGCCAATCGAGGATCGGGGTTGGCGTTGCTTTTGGATCAAAGCAGTTCCCCGACCCGCCATCGTTTAGTGGATTTGATCGGAAAGCGTTATCCGAACGTCAAGATCTATTCTTACGAGGCTGTCGATTTGTCGGTGTCGCAGCGGGCTGCAACTCTGGCGTTTGGTAATTCAGTTGCGCCGTATCTGCGGTTAGACCGAGCGAAGGTGGTTCTTTCTTTGGATGCCGATCTTCTCGGGACTGAGGCTGATCAGCATCGGTTTATCCGTGGTTTTGCGAAGTCGCGGAAGATTCAAAAGCCGGGCGATTCCATCAGCCGCCTCTACGCCGTTGAGAGCCTGATGACTTTGACTGGGGCGAATGCGGATCATCGTTTGCGGGTGGCACCCAGTTTGATTGGGCAGGTCTCGGCACAGATCGCCATTGAGGTGTTGAAGCAGGGTGGGGCGGCCAATGCGGGTCTGGTATCTGCGATCGAAGGAATTTCCGGCGGGGCCATTGCTGGTGTTAATGCTGCTTGGATCAAGAGTTGCGCTCAGGATCTTTTGGCGCACAAGGGAACTGCCGTTGTGGTCGCTGGGCATCGCCAGCCGCTTGCGGTACATCTGATTGCCATCGCGTTGAATTCGGCGTTGGGTGGTTTGGGTAAGACGATTGAGTATCGCGAGACCGCGCCATTGGTTGGCGGGAGCTTGGCGGAATTGGCACAATCCCTGAAGCAGGGCGGTGTGACGACCCTCGCCATTGTTGGTGGGAATCCGTCCTACGACGCTCCGGTGGATTTGGACTGGGCGAGTGCTGTGTCCAAAGCCAAGACGGTTCTCAAGCTTGGCTACTACGAGGACGAGTCGTTCGCATCCTCCACGTCTCATTTCGCACTCGCTCACTATCTGGAATCTTGGGGTGACGCGCGCACAAGCGATGGTACGATTGTCCCCATTCAGCCCTTGGTGTCGCCTCTATTTGAGGGCATGACCGAGGTGGAGTTTTTGGGCTTGCTCGCAGGCTTCGCTAATTCCAACCCTTACGAACTCGTTCGTGACACGATCAAAGGATATGCAGGGGGTGCTGGTTTTGAGGAGACTTGGAAGAAGTTTCTCCATGACGGCTACCTGGCTGGAACTGAGAAAGGGGCGGCTGATGTCTCCTTTAATTCAGCGGTTCTCGCCTCCAACCTCACCGGGATCAAAGGCGTAGCTCCGTCTAAAGCAGCTTTGGACTTGGTGTTTGCTCGAGACTACAGCGTGGATGACGGTCGCTACTCGAACAACGGCTGGCTTCAGGAGTTGCCGGATCCAATTACCAAGATGACTTGGGACAACGCTCTTCTCATGAGCCGTAAGACGGCTCGTGAGTTGGACGTGCAGAACTCGGATGTGATCACGATCGAGTTAGGCGGTCGCAAGCTTACGGGACCTGTTTGGACGCAGCCTGGAATGGCGGATTTCACCATTGGTTTGGCGTTGGGGTATGGGCGGACGAAGGGTGGGCGCGTAGCAGGGTTTAAGGGTCAGCCTGTTGGCTACAACGCCTACGCGGTTCGTTCTAGTTCGGGCCTCGGTTTTGCTTCTGGTGCTAAAGTAGCGAAGGCAGGAGCCACCTATCCGATCTCGTGCACTCAGGACCATTGGTCGATGCACGGTCGCCCTATTGTGCGTGAGGCGAACTTGGCTCAGTTTGAGAAGAAGCCGAACTTCGCTCAGAACATGGATTTGGAAGCCCATTCGGGGCACGTCTCGTTGGACAAGAACGGTCGTCCCGAGATGATCTACAAGCATCCTTACGTGTCGCATCCGACGACGAAGAGCGATACACACCAATGGGGGATGTCCGTTGATCTCACTTCTTGTGTTGGCTGTTCTGCCTGCGTGATTGCGTGCCAAAGCGAGAACAACATTCCGATCGTGGGCAAGGAGCAGGTTGCCAAGGGACGTGAGATGCATTGGTTGCGCATCGACCGCTATTATGCGGGCGACCTGAAGCTGCGTGCCAAGCAGAAGGGTACGGCTTCGGATGCCGAGCAGCAGTTCATGGAGTGGATTGATGATCCGCAAGTGGTGAATCAGCCGATGATGTGTCAGCACTGCGAGAACGCTCCGTGCGAGAGTGTTTGCCCGGTTAATGCTACCGTTCATGACGAGGAGGGGCTGAACGTCATGGCCTATAACCGTTGTGTAGGAACTCGGTATTGCTCGAATAACTGCGCTTACAAAGTTCGTCGGTTCAACTTTTTCGATTACAACAAGCGCCCGATCGAGGGGCTTTATAAGGGACCGTTGGCAACGCGCCCTCGGGATGAGTGGGAGTTGGTCAAGTTGGCCAAGAATCCAGACGTATCAGTGCGTATGCGCGGAGTGATGGAGAAATGCACATTCTGCGTCCAACGAATTGAGCAGGCCAAAATTGGACGCAAGGTTCAAGCGGGGGCTTCGGACGCGGTGCAGGTACCGGATGGCACGATCAAGACGGCCTGTCAGCAGGTTTGTCCGGCTGAGGCCATTGTGTTTGGTAACACTTTGGATCCTGAGTCACGTGTGTCGAAGTTGAAGGCGAGTCAGCGAGACTATTCCGTGCTTGGATTTTTGGATACAAGGCCACGCCTCACGTATCTCGCTAAGATTCGTAATCCTAACCCTTCCATGCCGGACTATTACGAATATCCGATGAGCATGGATGAATACAAAGACCAGATGGGTAGCCCATTTGAGAGCCACCATTCCGGTGCCGGTGCTCACAGTGAAAACAATCATGCGCCCGCCCACGGGACTGAGAAGAAAGGAGCCCACTAATGGACGCCTCCGTGGATAAGGCTTCGTTGCGTATCGTCGCTCCTCCGGCCGAGTTGGAACGCGAACCACTGGTTCTCAAGAAGCGATCCCTTGCCTGGATTTCGGACGCGGTCGCCGGAATCGCTGAAGGTAAGACCCCCACTTGGTGGTGGGCTGCATTCTTTCCGAGTATCCTTCTGATGCTGATGTGCTTCAGCATGATTGGTTATCTGATCTCGACGGGTGTCGGTGTTTGGGGACTGAACCATCCGGTAGGTTGGGCCTGGGACATCACGAACTTCGTCTTTTGGATCGGCATCGGCCACGCCGGAACGCTGATCTCGGCGATTCTTTTTCTACTGCGTCAGAAATGGCGTACTTCAATCAACCGCGCGGCGGAGGCGATGACGCTATTCGCCGTGGCTTGCGCCGGCATTTTCCCGCTCATCCACGTCGGTAGAATTTGGCTCGCATGGTGGCTTTTCCCGCTGCCCAATGCGAACGGGATTTGGCCTCAGTTTAGGTCGCCTCTGCTGTGGGACGTGTTCGCTGTTTCGACCTATGCAACCGTTTCGCTCCTATTTTGGTATGTTGGCCTGATTCCGGACCTTGCTACGATGCGCGATCGTGCGAAGACGGCGGTTCGGAAGTTCTGTTACGGTCTGTTCGCGCTCGGTTGGACGGGATCAAATCGGCATTGGAGCAATTACGAGAAGGCCTACCTTTTGCTCGCGGGTCTTTCCACTCCTTTGGTGTTGTCGGTGCATAGTATCGTTTCCTTCGACTTCGCGGTATCGCAAGTCCCAGGATGGCACACCACCATCTTTCCTCCCTATTTCGTTGCTGGCGCTATTTTCTCTGGGTTTGGCATGGTGCTCACTCTGATGATCCCGTTGCGAACTCTGTGCAAGTTGGAGGATTTGATTACCGTCCGGCACATCGAATTGATGGGCAAGGTCATTTTGGCCACGGGTTCCATGGTTGGGTATGCGTATGGCATGGAGTTTTTCATCGCATGGTATGGCGGTAATCCCTACGAGCTGTATGCCTTTAAGAATCGAGCCTTTGGACCTTACTGGTGGGCCTATTGGATCATGATTAGTTGCAACGTGATTTCTCCGCAATTCTTCTGGTTCAAGAAAATCCGAACCAACATCGTTCTCGTGTTTATCCTTTCGATCTTCGTGAACATCGGCATGTGGTTTGAACGGTTTGTGATCATCGTCACCTCCTTGCACCGGGACTATCTGCCGTCGAACTGGGGTTATTTCAAACCGAGTTACGTGGATATTCTGACCTTTGTGGGTTCGTTTGGGTTATTCATGACCTTGTTCCTGTTGTTCATGCGATTTTTGCCTGTGATAGCAATTTCAGAAGTTAAGGGCGTGACGCCCCAGGCGGATCCCCATCATCCCCTCGGGGGCGCTAAAGGAGGGCATCATTGATGAGCTCGAACGTTTCCAGTTCCAGACCCTACGCACTATTGGCGGAGTTTGATACTCCTGCCGACACCATGCACGCAGCCGAAATGGTTCGTGATGCGGGCTTTAAAAAGTGGGATGTGCACACCCCTTTCCCAGTCCATGGCATGGATCAGGCGATGGGGCTAAAGGGGTCGATCGTTGGGTATTTCACCTTCATTGGGGGACTCACCGGAGTCACTTTGGGAATGACCATGATTTGGTGGATGAACCAGTTCGACTATGCGATCGTGGTGGGTGGCAAGCCACTTTTCAGTCCGCTGTCGGCTTTCCCGGTCAGCTATGAATTGACCATCTTGTTGGGTGCATTTGGCACTTTGTTTGGCATGTTCTCGCTCAATCGCTTGCCGCGCCTCCATCATCCGCTGCTCAAACATCCGCGCTTTCGGGCGGCGACGCATGACAAGTTCTACGTTGTGATCGAGTGCGCCGACATCAAGTATTCAACGGCTGAAACCAAGGCGCTGCTGGAGAAAGCGGGCGGCAAACACATCGAGTTCGTTGAGGAGTGACCATGCGTTACTTTGTTTTAGCATTTTTTCTGGCCGTGGTCGCAACCATTGGTGTTGCGGGGTATCGCGGGGACAAGTCGCGCAAACCGCCGATTGAAATTTTCCCGGACATGGATCGGCAGGCCAAGTTACGGCCACAGGTGCCGAACGCGTTTTTCGGCGATCTGCGCAGCTCGCAGTTGCCACCTTCGGGCACTGTGGCTCGTTCGAAGCCTATTATCGCCGGCAATGAGCAGGTTTACGGCTTCCAAGAATCGCCAATCACAACAGGCCGGATTACTGGAACGACCAACTTTCTTGAGGTGAACCCGTTCCCCATCACGACTTCGCTTTTGAACCGTGGGCAGGAACGCTACCAGATTAGCTGCGCGCCTTGTCATGGGGCTCAGGGAGATGGAAAGGGAATCGTGAGCAAGTACGGGTTTGCCACCATCGCCAACCTTCACGAGAAACGAATTTCGACGCAGCCTGATGGAGAAATTTTCAATACCGTGAGCAACGGTAAGAATACCATGAGTGGCTACGCTTCCAACGTTACGATCGAGGACCGATGGGCGATTGTGGCGTATCTGCGGGCATTGCAGCTGAGTCGATTGGCTGTGATCGAAGATGTTCCCGCCGACAAACGTGCCCTGTTGAAAAAGTAATACCGAACGAAGTATGGCTTCACACGCTTCCAGTAACAGCAAGCCGGCACCCTTGACCATCCCAGGGTGGGTCAAGCAGCTGCCGCTGCTACTCATCGTCGGTGGTGGACTTTTGGCCGTCATTGGCGCTGCCGTCAACATCAAGCAATTTGCCTACAGCTACTTGCTCGCCTTCATGGTGTTTTTGAGCCTTGGCTTAGGTGCCTTGTTCCTGGTGATTTTGCATCACATCATGGACGCAGGTTGGTCGGTTCCCATCCGTCGTTTTGTTGAGCACCTGTCGAACCTTCTGCCGGTCATGGCAATTCTCTTCCTGCCGATCGCGTTTTTGGCGAAGAAGATTTATCCATGGATGACCTTAGATCCCAAAACGGATCATTCCTTGCACGTGAAGGAGATCCTGTTTAACCCCATTTCGTTTTATCTTGTAGCGGCGGGACTTTTTGTCATCTGGACCCTATTGGCCCGAGGACTACGAGGTGCCTCCTTGGAGCAGGACAAGACGGGGTCCGTTGCTTGCACCTACAAGATGAGGCGTTACGCAGCAGTTGGCATATTTCTCTTTGCGATCACGCTTACCCTCGCGGTGATCTTCTGGATGAAGTCGCTGCAGCACCAATGGTTTTCCACGATGTATGGCGTTTACTACTTCGCGGCCAGCGTTTGGTTAACCTTGGCGACCAGCTATGTGATTGCGCTCGTCCTACGGCGCACGGGCCATTTGACCCATGTCTTGCGCGACCGTCAGTTTCACGACATGGGTGTGTTGATGTTTGCCTTTACGGTGTTTTACGCTTACGTCAATTTTTCGCAGTATTTCCTGATTTGGAATGCAGCGATTCCCGAGGAGACGTTCTGGTATATTCAACGCGAGAAGGGTTCTTGGTGGGGAATTGGAATGATCATCCTCTTCGGTCACTTCGTGATCCCGTTCCTGCTTCTGCTTCGCATTGACACCAAGCTCAATCCGGCGGTGATGATTCCGTTGGCCATCTGGGCTTGGGTGATGCATTTCTGTGACATGTCCTTCAATATCATGCCACTCCTGCACCCAGACGGTTTCGTGTTGCACTGGATTGATTTGGGTTGTGTTGCACTGTTTGCTGGCGTGCTTTCGAAAGTCTTTCTTAAGAACCTCAATCGCTATCCTGTGTTTCCCCAAAAGGACCCACGGATGGCCGAGGCGCTCGGTATTCATGTCGAAGCTGAAGCGGTGGTGGCGAAGTAGTTATTGCGACGGAAGCCGAACCTAATTCCAGAAAGCGAACACACATGAGTTCCAGTTCTACTTCTCGCCTCGCGTGGGGCAGCTACATTTTAGGGGCGATCGGCGTCCTGCTCATCATGGCCGTTGTCGTGAAGCTAGCGATTCAGCAGACTCAGCCCACAGCGGTATTGGCTGGGCAGAAGCGAGCTGAGGAACGCCGCAAAAACATTGCAGACCTCCGACAGGCGAATGCCGAGACTTTGAACACCTATGGCTGGGCGGATCAAGCCAAAGGAATCGTTCGGGTACCCGTGGATCACGCGCTGGGTATGATGCTTCAGGAGTGGCAGAACCCGGCACAAGGGCGGAAGAAGTTGCTGAGCCGTATCGACAAGGCTACTGCGGTAGCACCGAAGGCACCTGAGGCGCCGAGCGTTTACGAGTGATTCGGTCGAGATATTCACTTAGATAAAGGTCTGATGACAGATTCATCCCCAGAGCGAGGTGAGTGTTGCGACAGGAGCCAAGGCAGCTCCGAACTTTCCCCTACGACGGAGACCCTCGATCTGAGTTGTCGATGGACGGTGCTCCCGCTCGTTGTGAGTGCCTTGCTCTGGCTTGTGTTCGGCAGTCTCACCCTTGCACTGGGTCAGATCAAATTGGTTGCTCCTGGTTTCATGGCGGGCTACGAGCTTTTGAGTTACGGCAGGTTAGAAGGCGTCACCAGTTCGGTTTTAGTCTTCGGATTCGGCATACCTGCTTTAGTCGCTTCTGCGGTATGGTTGCAATGTCGGTTGGGGCAGCGAGCATTGGAAAGTGCACTCGGCCTTCACATTTTTGGTATTGTGTGGAATCTGGCACTATTGGCTGGAGTGGTTGGGATTATCACCGGTGACGGGACGGGGTTGGTTGGGTTCGAGCTGCCGCGTTATGCGACTGCCCCCATGGCCTGTGCTTATGTTGTTGGCGCGGCTGTAATTCTTTTGAATGTAAGGCTTCGCCTTGTTCGTGAGATGTATCCGACGCAGTGGTTCTTGCTGCTCTCCGTCCTGTGGTTTGGCTGGAGTTTTACGGGTGCAGTTTTCGCACAGTCGCTAACCACCTCCGGATTGTTGCAATACATTGTCGGGCTTTGGTTTCGTCAGCAGTATCTTTGGCTGACCTTGGTGCCGGGTTATCTTGCGGTGACGATGTATCTCGTTCCTAAGCTGTCTAGGGTGCCGTTGCAGAACCGTTCCATGGCCTTAATTGTCTTCTGGACCCTGGTGTTCCTCGCACCCTTTGGAGGTATCCCTGGTGCGGCACCTCTGCCTGCTTGGCTCGTGGGACTGGGTGTTGTTACCCATGTCCTTTTGCTCATTCCTGTTCTTGGGCTTTTCTTCATCTTTAGGAACAGCCGTGGTTCAGGGGACTGTCCGATGCGAAATACGAGTGAGGGCCGACTTATTTCGGTTGCGAGCTTCTTTTTTGTCAGCGCCGCTGTGCTCAGTTGGCTTGGTAACGTGACGGCGCTGACAAAGATGGTTGATTCGACCAGTTTTTCTAAGGGTGTGACGGCTTTACTCCTGCTCGGCGCTTTTGGTCTTGGAGTTGGTGCGCTCATTCATCACATGATACCTCGACTGACCGGTGGAGGTTGGGCAAACGCCGATGTGATACGTGTTCAAGGTCTGGTTTCGTCGGTTGCGGTGCTTGGCTTGGCTGTCGCGTTCGTTGGGGCGGGGATCAGTCAGGGGCTGAAGACGTCCGGATCGTCCGGCGCTGTGTTCGATCTCGTTCGCGTTTCGCGACCGTTCTTTGCACTCGCGGTGTTAAGTTCACTTGCCTATCTAGGAGCTCAATTGCTTTTGTTGGGGGCTGTTGTTTTTCAACTTTTTCGGTCCGTGAACGCCTGTTGCATGCCGATGATCAGTCTTTGGTTGACCCCGATTGGAAGTAAGAAGGGGGTGGTTCGCTCATGAAGCACGGACCTTTTATTGTAGTTGGGCTGTTACTTGCGGCGGCGTCGTCGTGGTCTGCGATCGTTTTGGGACCGGTGATCCAGTGGAACGACCTTCAACCATTCAAGGACGACACGACCGGGGCACTTTATCCGGCGCGTCGACCTGGGTTGGCGGAGCAGGGGTTGGAAGTGTTTCGGGCTCAGGGATGTTTCCATTGTCATTCCCAGAATGTGCGGTCTGCTGGAGTATCTTCAGACATGAAGCAAGGGTTAGGTGCTCGGCGCACGGTGGCGCTTGATTTTCTCTACGATAGCGTCGTGATGCCCGGCGAAGTGCGACTGGGACCTGATTTGGCGAACTTTGGTGCACGTGCACGAAAAGGCCAAGGTGTTGACACCAATGCGTTAGTGAGTTCCGTGCTCGCGCGGCTTTACAATCCCCAGAGCAAGAGCCCCGATTCGATGATGCCCCGGTATCCGTGGCTTTTTGAGGTACGACCGAAGGGACAGGTTGCTGACCCGTTGGCACTCAAAGCGGAGCACGGCGTGACATTGGGCGCAGGGGAGGAACTGGTACCAAAACCAGAGGCCGTCGCTCTCGCGCACTATTTGCTCAGCCTTGATTCGAACGTCTCGATTTTCGAGGCCCCTATTCCGGCGCCACCGAAAGCTAAAGCCAACACCAACGAGATGGCTGCTGCGGGTGGGGCCACCAACGTGACGACTAAGCCGTAGGACCTAGTGATTTTGCATCCATGAAAGGACCGTCGACAAACCAACCCACCGGCCAAGGTAATGGCGATGTGGAGCCTCGCTTGGAGGCGGGTTCGAGCCCTCACGTGTTTTGGCTGATGAGTCTGTTTGGGATTCTCGTGGTCTGGGGTGATTCCTATCTGATCAATCGCGCTGCGGACTTCCATCCGCAGGTTTATACCCCTTACACGAGCTATGCGGAGGTGGACAACCTGCGACCCAAGTCGGCTGACGACATGTTGGCGGTCAAGGGTCGGATGTTGTATGGAACGTTCTGTCAGCCGTGCCATCAGCCCAACGCGGCGGGTGTGCCTGGTCAGTTTCCACCGTTGGCGGGTTCGGATTGGGTGTCCACTCCTGGAGCTAATCGGCTTATTCGCATCGTCCTAAACGGCTTAGCGGGTCCGGTCACGGTTAACGGTCTGCCCTATAACAACGCGATGCCTGGCTTCAAGGACAGCGTTAGTGATGAGGATGTGGCTGCTGTTTTGAGTTTTGTTCGTGGGAACAAGGAGTGGGGTAACTCATTACCTGGAGTTAAGCCGGAAGAGGTCAAGGCCATTCGAGCCATGGTTGCAGATCGAGCAGATCAGTGGACCTCCGATGAGCTGCTGAAAGTTCCTGACTCCAACTAGCAGGTCTGGCAATTTGGGTGGACACATGATCGCGTCAACCCCCACCCATCGTAGTAGCCCAGGCGGTCGCCTCAAGGATTTCGACTACTCTGTGGTGCAGCAGTGCATGCACTGCGGCCTTTGCCTTCCCACCTGCCCAACCTACGACTCCACTAAACTGGAGAAGAACAGCCCTCGTGGACGTATTGCGTTAATGCGATCGATAGCCGACGGGCAGTTGGAGCCCACCAAGGCATTCGCTGAGGAGATCTACTTTTGTCTGGGCTGCTTGGCGTGCACTACCGCCTGTCCGGCCGGTGTTAACTACGCCGAACTTTTTGAGCATGCGCGTGCTGAGGCGGAGTCGAGCGAGGTGCTGGATAGCGCTTGGCGACGTTTCATTCGAGGTATCACCCTTCGTTGGCTGTTTGATGACCTCCACCGTTTACAATTATTAGGGCGGGCGATCCGATTGTATCAAAAGCTAGGTTTGGAGGCTTTTATCAGGAAGAGTCGGGTCTTGAAACTGTTTCCGGCTCGGCTTCAAGGGTTGGAGTCGATGAGTCCTACGATCTGCGATGAGTTCTCCGAGGATCTGATTGCGTTGAAGACACCGGCACGTGGTGCGAAGCGCTATCGGGTTGCCGTGTTGACCGGGTGTGCGCAGGACTTGATCTTTAGCGATGTGAATCGCGACACGGTGGAGGTTTTGGCCTATAACGGGTGCGAAGTCATCACCCCGAGGGCTCAATCGTGCTGCGGGAGTCTTCATGCCCACAATGGCGAACTGGAGCTTGCTCGTGGGATGGCGCGTCGCCAGATTGATCAGATCCCGCCTGAGGAGTTTGACGCGATCATCACGAATGCGGCGGGGTGCGGATCTCATTTGAAGCACTATGCTTCCATATTGAGCGGGGACGCTCGATATGAGAAGCGCGCGCATCTTTGGGACCAGAAGGTTAAGGACATACACGAATGGTTAGCCGAGATCGGCATTGAGGCGCCGTCGGTGGCCCCGGCCGAGCGCACCCGCGTTACCTACCATGAGGCCTGTCACCTTTGTCATGGGCAGAAGATCACGACCCAACCACGCACCGTGCTGAAATCGATCCCGGGCCTGGATTTGGTTGAATTGGGTGAGAGCACATGGTGTTGCGGAAGCGCGGGAATTTACAACATTACGCAGCCGGAGATGGCGGGTGAGTTGTTGGATCGGAAGCTGGGCCATATCCGAGCTAGTGGTGCGTCCACCGTGGCTACGGGCAACCCTGGCTGCCTATTGCACATTCAGAACGGGGCTCGTAAGCAGGGGGACGAAGTACGGATCGTTCATCCTATCACGCTACTTGCGGAGGCGTATCGACGCTCTTAAGAGCTGTTGAACCTAGGGGAGAGAGAGCATGGCCACAGGCACGCGAGATGAGATTCGGGACGGTCTGCAGAGAGCTGGAGTTGTCGCTGTCATCCGGACGGACAGTCCGGAGCCCATCCCCGAGCTAGCCTCGGCATTGGTGCGCGGTGGGGTTACGGCTCTGGAGGTGACGTTGACGGTGCCCCATGCGGTGGAGGTGATTCGGAAGTTGGTTTGGAAGTTTGGCGATCGAGCACTGATCGGAGCGGGTACCGTGTTACGGGTTTCGCAGGCGGAGGAAGTGATCGCTGCGGGAGCGCAGTTTTTGGTCAGCCCGATTGGGTGTGTTCCGCTGGTTGAGGTTGCGCATCGCGCCAGCCGGGCGGTTATGTTAGGTGCCTACACACCGACCGAGGCGCAGGCGGTGCATGAGGCAGGGGCTGATTTCGTTAAGATCTTTCCGTGTGACCTTCTCGGAGCGTCCTACATTAAAGCTTTACTCGCTCCGTTGCCCCATCTCTCCATCGTTCCGACGGGAGGGGTGGATTTGAAGACTGCGCCCGAGTTGATTCGAGCGGGGTGCAAAGCGGTCGGCGTAGGATCCACTTTGATTAGTAAGGAGTTGGTGCGCGATCGGCGATGGGCCGATTTGGAGGCGCTGGCGAGTCAATTCAAGTCGGTGGTAGAAGCCGCGCGACCGAAGTGTTGATCGCGTCGTGCTACCAGAAAGTGGGAGTATCCCTGCACTGCTCTTCGACGGTATTCGTGCGAATCAAAGTCTGAACTGCCTTACAGGTCCATGAAGGATATGCCACATCCCTCGACATCCATTTCTCACGCACCCCACGATGAAAGCGCGTTTGGCTCGGTCGATGCTTCCAGGTTCATGGCTGTTGAGATTGGGGGAACGAAGCTTCAGGTGGTTGTGGGTGATGGCGAGGGGCGCATCCAGCATCGATGGCGTGATGAGGTGCGAGCGGAGTTAGGCGGAGCGGGGATTCGTGAGCGATTGGAGCAGATCTTCGTGGAGGTCAAACGAGGATACGAGATTGCGGCGGTTGGGGTAGGGTTTGGCGGACCTGTGGATGTGAAGTCGGGTCGGATTCGTTGCTCTCATCAAATTGAGGGGTGGGCCGATTATGCACTTCGGGACTGGGTGGGGGAGCGTGTCGGTGTGGAGGTGGTGGTGGATAATGACGCGAACGTGGCCGCGCTGGGTGAGGCGTTGGTGGGGGCTGGGAAGGGGTTGAACCCGGTTTCGTATGTCACCTTAGGCAGCGGGGTTGGCGGTGGGTTAGTGGTGGACGGAGCGATTTACCATGGGGCTAGCCCTGGGGAATCGGAGATTGGGCATTTGCGGTTAGATCGATCGGGGGCAGTGATGGAGTTGAGATGTTCGGGCTGGGCCGTGGATGCGCGGATTCGGGAGGTGGTGAGGAGGAACCCTGTGGGAAGGTTGGCGGAGCGATGTGGAGGGATGGTGCGGGGCGAGGCGCGATATTTGCGTGAGGCTTTGGAGGCCGGTGATCCACAAGCGAGTCGGCTTTTGGAGGAAGTGGCGGGCGACTTAGCGTTTGGTTTGTCGCATGTCGTGCATTTGGCGCATCCGGAGGTTTTGGTTTTGGGGGGTGGTTTGTCGTTGGTTGGTGAGGCGTTGCGGGCGGCGGTGGAGGCGGCGCTGGAGGGGTTTGTGATGGAAGCGTTTCGGCCACTCCCCCTCGTGCGTTTGGCTGGGTTGGGCGAGGATTCGGTGCCTGTGGGGGCGTTGTTGATGGCGGCGGGGAGTGTTGGGCTGGCAAGGCGAGCGGCAGGATAAGCTTGCGAAGCCTTGGGCTGGCAGAATAATGGTGAGCCATGAATGACTGGATTGCTGGTTACGTGAGTGCGCAGAAGTCGGCTTTGGACTCAATTCCTAAGGACCTCGTAGCGCGGGTGGTGGATTTGCTGCGGGAAGCGGTGGAGGCGGATCGACAGATTTTCGTGTTTGGCAACGGCGGTAGCGCAGCCAACGCGTCGCATTTTGCAACGGACCTTGGCAAAGGTTCGAGCGACAAGATCGGTCGACGCTTTCGTGTGATCTCGCTGAATGACAATGTCAGTTGGATGACTGCCTTGGGCAACGACTATGCGTATGACGAGCTGTTTCGTCGGCAGTTGATGAACTACGCGAGGGCGGGCGATCTGGTGATCACGATGAGCGTGAGTGGGAGTTCACCGAACTTAGTGAAGGCGTTTGAGTGGTCGAAAGAAAACGGTTTACGCACGGTGGCGATGGTAGGCGGTAAGCGCGGGAAGTTGGCTGAGATAGCGGATGTCGCCTTGGTGATTGACTCGCAACATTATGGGAGAGTGGAGGACGCGCACATGGGGATTTGCCACATGCTTTGCTACGCGTTTATGGAGGGGGCGGTCGTCTTGAAGTGAGGTTGAATTCGGTCGAATGCCGAGCAACGAACTGATCCGGTCCAAGCTGAGCGATCTTCCCCACAAGCCGGGGGTGTATCTCATGAAGGACCGGTTTGGGACGGTGATCTATGTTGGGAAGGCGCGGGATTTGCGGCGTCGGGTAAGTCAGTATTTTCATCCCTCGCGACGTTCGGGGTGGGATCTTAAGTTAAACGCGCTGGTGGAGGCGATCTACGACTTGGATACCCACCAGGTCCGGAGCGAGGCGGAGGCGTTGTTGTTGGAAGGCAAGCTCATCAAGGAGTTCAAGCCTCGTTACAACATCAGCTTTCGCGATGACAAGCGTTTCCTGCTGCTAAAGATCAACCTCAACGATCCGATTCCTCGTTTCAGTTTGACCCGGATTAAACAGGAGGATGAGGCCCGTTATTTTGGACCTTTTGCGAGCTCCGGGGCGGTGCGGAGGACCTTGGCTTTGGCCCGGCGAAAGTTTCATCTGAGAGGGTGTCGTCCGCTCACACCGAACGCGGATGACTACAAGCATTGTCTGTACGGGAACCTGAAGTTCTGTACGGCACCGTGTATCGGGAACGTGACGCGCGAGGCCTATTTGGCGCAAGTGACGGCGGCTTGCGAGTTCCTGGCCGGTCAGACGAACGAAATGCGCGACGAGTTGATGGTGGAGATGAAGCGCGCGGCGGCGGCCTTGAATTTCGAGAAGGCGGCGCAGCTTCGGGACATGATCGAGGATCTGAAACGCACGACGGAGAAGACGAACAAGTTTGAGCGCATTCCATACACGCTACCGGTGGCGATCGATCCGGCGCACGATCTAGAGGAGTTGCAGAAGGTCTTGGGTTTAGCCGTGTTGCCGAAGTGGATTGAGGGCTTCGATATCTCGAACATCAGCGGGACCTTTGCGGTGGCGTCGATGGTGAAGTTTGTGGGTGGGAAACCGGATCGGAATGGGTATCGACGGTTCAAAATGAAGACGGTGATCGGGCAGAACGACTTTGCGTGCATGGCCGAGGCGGTGCGGAGGCGTTATTCGCGATTGAGTCGGCAGTCGGAGAACTTGGAAGTGACCGATGACGGGGCCGGGCAGGAAGGAGATGAAGGAGGGGCGGCGAGCGAGGTTGGGGAGGGGGTGGAGGAGAGCGGGCGGTTTCCGGATTTGATATTGATCGACGGAGGGAAGGGTCAGTTGGGTGCTGCGTTGGAGGAGTTAGAGGCGTTGGGGTTGGGGAGGCTGAGGGTCATTGGGTTGGCCAAGGAGTTTGAGGAGATTTATGTCCCTGGAGAGAGTGAGCCTATACGATTGAGCCACGACACGGGGGCTTTGAAGCTTCTTCAGAGGGTTCGAGACGAGTCGCACCGGTTTGCGAACACCTACAATGCGCAGTTGCGGCTCCGGCGGATCTCGGAGAGTTTATTGGACGAATTTCCAGGCATTGGGGAGCGTCGAAAGAGCGATTTACTGAAGCGCTTTGGGTCGGTGCAGCGCTTGAAGCGAGCGAGTTATGAGGAGATCGCGGAGGTGCCGGGGTTTGGCGGGAAGTTGGCGATGGAGTTTAAGAGCTGGCTTGATGCACGGAGCGAGTCGTGACAGAGTAACAGAATACAAATCAAAGAATGAAAACGCGCTTTAAGGCACTTTTGATCACTGCGATTGCGGCGGTGGGAACGGTAGGGCATGCGGCCACCTTGGACACGAGCAAGCTTCCGTTGCCGGTCCCACGGAAGGTAGATTTTGAGAAGGACGTTTATCCTATCTTCACGGAAAAGTGCATCAGTTGCCATGGCCCGAAGAAGCAGAAGGGCAAGTATCGGATGGACACGAAGGAGGGGACGTTCAAGGAAGGGGATGGTGGGGCATTCATTATTAAAGGAAACAGCGAGAAGAGCCCGATTATTCACATGGTTGCGGGGTTGATCGAGGAGGGATTGATGCCGCCCCCAAGCGACAAGAAAGGGGAGAGCGAACCGTTGACCAAGGAGCAGATTGGGATTTTGAGGGCGTGGATCGACCAGGGGGCGACTTGGCCTGATGGCCCGATCAAGGAGTATGTGAAAACCGTTACGTTCAAGGATGACGTGGCGCCGGTGTTGGCAGCGGCCTGCGGCGCATGCCACGGAGCATCGAAACAGGACGGTGGATTTCGAGTGGACTCGCGCGAGGCGGTGCTGGCGGGTGGCAAGGGGTATGGCAAGGTGATCCAACCTGGCGTGGTGGATAAGAGCAGTTTGATTCTCGTCGTTTCGGGGAAGGACGAGGATCTGCCTCAGCCCGAGAAACACAAACTGGAGGCGAAGCAAGTTGAGTTGATTCGAAACTGGATTACCCAAGGCGCTCAATGAGCGACGAGCCGTTGAAGCGACCGGTTGAGAGACTTTTTCCGTTTGTATTGCGAACTCGCGGTTTGCTGGTGGGTCGGGAGACCCTCAGGCACAGCCGGGGTCGGCTTCATTTTGTTTTGGTGACCAAGGATCTCACGCCAGGAAGTCTACGAGAGATTGTTCGCGATTTTGAGGATCACCCTGTGGTTCAGTGCTATGAGAGCGCGGACTTGGAGCGTTTGTTTGGGGTGAAGGGCACCAAGGTCGTGGGATTCAAGAAGTCGGGATTGTCCCAATCCATCTATGCGGAGCTTAAGGAGTTTCGAATCGAGCCTGGGGTTCGGCGTCAACTCAGGGTGCCGCCCGCACCGGTTCGAGCCCCCGAGGTGAAGCGAGAGCAACCCGATGGAGAGACACACCGCGAGCCAGAGATGCCGCGGACTCCTGTGTCTCCGCGTGAGCGGGGCTTTGGGGGCGCTACAGCAACCCCTGGTAGGCGAGCCAGAGCGAGCGGTAGTAGCGCATCACGCGGACCGGATCGGAGGCCTGGGGGATCTCGGCTAGGCAGAACCCGGTGAACCCCGAGTCGACCAGGGCGTTTAGAAGTTTTCGGAAGGGATACTCGTCGAGGTAGAGATCCCGCATGTGGACGGTAAAGATCTTGTCCTTGAGCAGCGCGAAGTTGCGATCGAAGCCTGGGTTGTCGAGATCGGTTTGATTGGAGTTCCAGCAGACGCCGACATCTTTGTGATTGGCGGCGTCGATGATGGTTTTAATGTGCTGGATTTTTGAGGTGCCTTCACCGTGAACTTCGAGTCGGATTTGGATGCCGAGTTGGGAACCGAATTCTCCGAGCTCGCGGAGTGAAGCCCCGATTTGAGCCAAGGTTTTTTCGATGGGAACACCTTTAGGCAGTCCGTTGGGGCGGACTTTGACACCGGAGGCACCGACGTCGTGAGCGAGTTGGATGTATTTCTTGGTGTCCTCAATGTCTTGGCGCAGTTTGGCGGGGTCGGGGGTGTGGTAATCGAAGGCGCTGCCTAGGCTCATGAGGGCGACTTTGGAATCGGCGAAGCGCTTTTTGACAGCCTCGCGTTGGGAGGGGGTGAGGTCGACTTCGACCTTATGAGCGTGAGTGGTGCGCAGTTCGACCCCTTCGAACCCTGCCTGTTCACAATTCAGGATGATGGTCTCAATATCCCAGTCTTTGGCGAGGTTGTAGGTGACCGTGCCCAGCTTCATGGGGGAGCGTTTTGTTTGGAAGGATTTGGGCTCGGGGCTGAAGGCCTTTTGCGCCTGAGACGTTGCTGAGGTGAAGCTGAGGGCAGCTCCTGCGGTGAGTGTGCCGAGGAAATCGCGGCGCGACGATGGATGCAGTGGGGAAGATTGGGAGTTCATGGTGACGAGGGAACCGTAGGACTTTGGACAGGGGCTGCCAAGCGAGAATCGCGGCGTTGAGTTGAGCCGACAGCGCCGTGTGGGGGCACACGGCCTACAGGGGAAGGGGTTGACAGTGCCGCGTGGGGGCACGCGGCCTACAGCTTTTGGCGAGTGAGGGAACGCCGTGTGTGGGCACGCGGACTACAGGGGGATGAGCACGATGGTTCCGGTGGGGGCAAAAAGAGGTGCGGCGGTCCCCACCGTCTTGTGGACGAGAAGCCTGGGAGACTGGACCGCGCAACGCGACGGTCCCTACCGTTGTCGGGACGAAAGGCCAGGTGGCTTGACCGCGCAGCGCGACGGTCGCTACCTGTTAGGCGAGGAGGCCTTTGACGAGGTTGCCGTGGATGTCAGTGAGTCGATAATCGCGGCCTTGGAAGCGGTAGGTGAGTCGGGTGTGTTCGAGACCGAGGCAATGGAGGAGAGTGGCTTGGAGGTCGTGGATATGAACTGGGTTATCGACGACATTGAAACCGAAGTCATCGGTCGTGCCGAAGACCGTGCCGCTGCGGACGCCCCCGCCGGCCATCCAGATCGAGAACGCTTTTCCGTGGTGGTCACGGCCGTAGTTTTCTTTTGAAGCACCACCCTGTGCGTAGGGGGTTCTGCCAAACTCACCGCCGAACACGACCAATGTGTCGTCAAGCAAGCCCCGCTGCTTGAGATCGGCGATAAGTCCGGCGGTGGGACGGTCGACCTCTTGGCAAATCTTGGGCATCCGCCCGCCGAGGTCGCCGTGCATATCCCAGTCCCGATGATAGAGTTGGATGAAGCGGACGTTCCGTTCGGCGAGTCGGCGTGCCAGCAGGCAGTTGCGTGCATAGGATCCGGGTTGATCGACCTCGGGACCATAGAGCTCGCGTACGTGTTGAGGTTCGGATTTGAGGTCGGTCAGTTCGGGCACACTGAGCTGCATGCGGCCGGCCATTTCGTATTGGCTGATGCGGGTTTCGATTTCGGGATCGCCGACGTCGGCAAAGCGCTGGCGGTTAAGTTCGGCGATTCCCTGGAGCATCGTCCTTCGTTGGTCGGCGGCCATCCCTGGAGGATTGGTGAGGTGGAGGACGGCATCGCCTCGGCTGCGGAAAGAGACTCCTTGGTATCGTCCGGGGAGGAAACCGCTGCCCCAGAGTCGGGAGAGTAGGCCTTGGCCGGCGCCGGTTTTGGAGACGGAAACCATGACCACGAAGGCGGGCAGGTTGGCGTTGAGGGAGCCGAGGCCATAATCCACCCAGGCACCGAAGCTGGGTCGACCGGGCTGTTGGCTTCCGGTTTGCAGGAAGGTGATGGCTGGATCGTGATTGATGGCCTCGGTGTTCATCGAGCGGACGAGGCAGAGGTCGTCGGCGATGGCCCGCGTGTAAGGGAGCATTTCGCTGATGGAGAGGCCGGACTGGCCGCAGGGCTGGAAGGTATATTTGCTGGGCTGAAGTGCGAGTCGGGCTTGGGCGGCAACCATTCCGGTGATGCGTTGACCTTTGCGGACGGAGTCAGGGAGGTCTTGATTGAACCGTTTGCGCAGTTCGGGTTTGTCATCGAAGAGATCGAGGTGCGAGGGGCCACCGGATTGGAACAGGTAGATGATCCGTCGAGCTCGTGGCGTGAAATGAGGGGAGGGTTTGGGAGGAGTTTGAGTTGCGGGGGAGGCGTCGACGCGATTGAGCAACTGGCTGAGGGCGGCGGCCCCGAGGCCGAGGCCGGTTTGGCTGAGGAACTGCCTGCGGTTAGCAAACTGAGAGAGTCGGTTGCAGAACATAGCTTGGTGCAGGGTCAGGAATCACTCTTTGGTGACGGACGCGTCGAGGTTCAGAATGAGATTAGCCAGAGCCACCCAAGCGGCCCGGTCGGGGTCTGGGGAGGCGACATTGGCTCCGACACTTTTCAACCACGCTGTCGATTGTTCGGGTTGGCTTGAGTAGTAGTGCTGGAAGGCCGCGAGTTGGCGGAGAAGGGTTGCGGATTCGGAGGGGGAGGGTCGGCGTCCGGTTGCGGCGTGGAACATCCACGGTGCGCGTTCGTTGGGGAGTGGGGGCGGAGCCGTTTCCTCTTGGGAGCGGTCGGCGAGAGCCAGAGCCGCCTCGAGGAACACGGGATCATTGAGCAGTGCGAGCGCTTGCAGCGGTGTATTGGTCCGTCCGCGGCGCGCCGTGCAGAACTCGCGATCGGGGGCATCAAAAGTGGTGAATGTTGGGTAGGGAATTGTTCGTTTCCAGAATGTGTAGACACTCCTGCGGTGGGCTTGGTCTCCGGTGCTATTTACCCATTGTGTGCCCGGGTAGGAGGCCACCACGACGAGTCCATCATAGAGCCCCTCCGGCTGGGTGGGATAAACACTGGGCCCGCCCACATGGTCACGCAGCAAACCTGAGATCGAGAGCGCATGGTCTCGAACGATTTCCGCCGGTAAACGGAACCTTGGTCCACGAGAGATCAAGCGGTTTTCGGGATCGTGCGTCCAGGAGACGGAGGGGGCGGCGGAGTCGCGTCGGTAAGCGTCCGACAGTACGAGGCGTCGGTAGAGCGCTTTGACGTTCCAGCCGGAGTCGATGAACTCTCGGGCCAGCCAATCCAACAACTCGGGGTGGGTTGGAGGTTCTCCTTGGACACCGAAGTCTTCGGTGGTTTTTACCAGACCGATGCCGAAGAGATGAGCCCAGAAGCGGTTGACCACCACTCGAGCGACGAGGGGATGATCGGGCTGGGTGAGCCAGCGAGCGAGTCCCAAGCGGTTTCGGGGTGCACCTGTGGGCCAGGGGGTGAGCAAGTTTTCGAGTGCGGCCGGCGTGACTCGATCGTTCGGGGCATCATACCGGCCCCTGGAGAGCACGTGGGTTTCGCGCGGGGTCTCCCGCTCCGCCATGACCATAGTGGTCGGGAACGAACGCTGGAGGGCCAGGGCTTTCTCTTCGAGGATTTCGAGATCCTCACGGGCCTTTTGCACGCGAGGATCTTGGGCTAATAGCAGCTCGTTTGAACGTCTGTTTTCCACGTGATGAAGGGCTTTGATTTCGTGGGAATCGAGCGGGCGAGGAAAGAAGTGGATTTCGTCGATCTCTCCCTGCCAGAACGCGGGTTCTTTGCCGGAGGCCGGACCTCCGATGGCACCAGCGCGGTCTGGGGGGGCATCCGAGAGGCCATCGGCGAGAAACCGGGTGGGGACTTCCCGGCCGTTGATAAAGAACCGAATTCCGGAGGCGCGCAGCGAGCCTTGGTGGACGACGGCAACGTGAGACCAATCGGTTGCAGGGATCTTGGCACCCTCGGTGCGGACGATGAGGCTATAGGCTGGGAAGCGTCGACAGAGGCGCAGTTCGAGCTCGGATTGGACGAGGCGAAGTTCTTGGCCGACGCCATATTCGCCACCGGCCGGGGCTGAGGCGTAGTCCATGGAGGAGAAGATAATCTGTTCTGGAGCGGTGGGGGTGTTGGAGGCAAGGGAATGGGGTTTGATCCAGAGTGCGGCCGTGCCTCCGGTTTTGCGACCGACGGACAGGACCTTAGGTTCGAGCGTTGCGATGGGGCGGAGACCTCGACTGGACCAGGCCTGATTTTTAACGCCGGAAACCATCGAGGCAGGGGTGTCGGAAGCTAGGGATAGAACGGTTTTGATCGGTTGCAGGTCGTCGCACGAGATGTGGGTGGCCTCGGGCATGCCGAGAAGTTTGCCTGCCAACACACCGAGCTGAAGAACCTCACGTTGCGATCGAGCGTCGACGGGGGTGTGCGGGCTCTTTTTGGAGGAAAGAGTAGCTAGGTTTTGTCGTGCGAGAGCGATGGAATGCTGTAGACGTTGAAGTTCGGACTGCTGAAGGGATGTGGGCGCTTGAAGCAAAGGGGATGCGTTGGCAACGCGTCCGTCTTCGCCATTTTCGGGCACGTTGTTGAAGAAGGCAAAGAGGCCGTAGTAATCCTTTTGGGTGATGGGATCATATTTGTGATTGTGGCATCGTGCGCACTCCATGCTCAGACCGAGCCAAGCGGCACTGAGCGTGCGAACACGATCTGCGACGTATTCGACTCGGTATTCCTCGTCGATGATGCCGCCCTCGCTATTGATGACGTGGTTTCGGGCGAAACCCGTGGCGATGCGCTGTTCTAGGGAAGCGTTGGGGAGTAGGTCGCCAGCGATCTGTTGGATGATGAATTGGTCATAGGGCAACCCGGAGTTGAAGGCATCGATGACCCAATCGCGCCAGCGCCACATCTCTCGTGCTGAATCATTGTTGAAGCCGTGGGTATCGGCGTAGCGTGAGACATCCAGCCAGTCGATGGCCATACGCTCGCCGAAGGCGGGAGAAGCGAGGAAACGGTCGACGGCTTCGACGTAGGCGGATTCTCCTCGCTGCTCGACGGCGCGTTCGAATGCGTCGAGTTCGCGCGGGGAAGGGGCGCGGCCGGTCAGATCGAGAGCGGCGCGACGCAACCAGGTCGATGGGGGTGCGGGAGGCGTTGTTGGAAGGTTTCGAGAGCGGAGTCGGGCGAGGATAAAGGAATCGACGGGAGAAGGGCCGTCGAGCGGTAGGGTTGCCCTTCGAGGGGGGGCAAAAGCCCAGTGCGACGCGTATTTGGCCCCTTGTTCGATCCACTTTTTGAGGACCTCCTTGGAGGCGGTGGAAAGAGGACGGTGGGCCTCCGGCGGGGGCATTTGAAGGGTGGGATCTGTCGAGGTGATGCGAACGAGCAGTTCGCTTTGGGACGGTTTGCCGGGTTGGATCGCGGTTCGTCCGCTTTTGAGCGGAGAGGAAGCCGCTTTGGGGTCATCGAGGCGAAGCCCACCCTCACGATGCTTGGGATCTTGGCCGTGGCAGGAAAAGCATGATTCGGAGAGGATCGGACGGACATCTCGATTGAAATCAACCTGTGAAAGGTCGGTGGCGGAGCCTTGGACGGAGTGGAGCCAGACGAACAGAACGATCGAGATGTTCGGGAGGAGGCGCATCAGGCGTATGAGGCGACGTGTTGAAAGTGCTTTGAGGGGCGTCGTCAAGGAATGGAATGGGTCGAAGAGTGTATGGAAGAAATCGTAGGGCCTCAGGACGATTCTTCAAGACGTGACTTTGGGGCTCAAAGCCTTCGACCGAAGATGGGAACATCCCAAAGAACGGTCACGTTGTGCAACGATTTGCAGGGGATCGACCTCACGGTTTGTATTTGTAGGTCGCACGTTCCTGGAGCCACAGGAGATCGAGATTCTTGCTGGCAGCCGTGAACTCTTTCTTTGTACCTTGAATACCACGCTGCTGTGCGGGTTTGGTTCGAGGATCGATCCATTTGTGGATTTCTGCGTGGCCGTCGGCAAAGGTGGTTCCTCCTGCGCCGTTGTGGTAGCTGGCTGGAAAATTGGCCATGATGGCACCTGAACCCGTGGTCATATCGATCCCGAAGTAAGCGTCGTCGATACTGTCATCCCGTTCATCGACGAACACGAGGGTGTTGCTGGGGCCTGGATCAACCATTTCGCTCGTTTTGCGGAACACTTTGTAGCCGGCGGTCCATTCGCCTGAATTCTTCCAACCCATCCAACAGCTCATGGACACGGTGCGAACAACGGGCAAGAGAGTTGTCCCTTGTTTGGACATGATTTTGCTGGCGATACAGCGGTATACGCCGGGGCTTCTGGTGTAGGTGCCGAGGGTTGCGTATTTGTCGTCGATCAGGAGAAGCACATTGGTGTTGTCGCGGTTATTTGCGATACGGGGATCGAGCCAGCCGGCGGCCCAATTTCCCGACTGACGGTTTGCCTGCTCCTGCCAGTTATTTCCGGGGATGAAGTCGTCATGGTCATGTGAGTACATGTTCCACGCGAGTTGGAGTTGTTTGAGATTGTTGAGGCAATGGATGCCTTGAGCCTTGGTCTTCGCCTTCGCGAGAGCGGGCAGTAACATGCCGGCGAGGATGGCGATAATCGCGATGACCACGAGCAATTCGATGAGGGTGAAACCTTGAGAACGACGGGTAGCTGGGGCATCGGCTGGGTTGGGGTGAGTGTGCGTGTTCATGGGCGGTGGTGGGTAGGGGTAGGGCGATTGTTGCAACGCGTGGCGTGGCTGTCGAGGTCTATAGCTGGGAGGTGCTTCGAGTGATCAACTATTTGGAGCAACTTGGAATCGGGGACGAGGTGCCGTGAGGTCAAGGGCTCGTGATAGCGGGCGGGTCCTCTGAGCGCTGCCGCGCTTTCCGAATTGGTCCGTTTCACGCTAGGATAGGCCTCTCGCTGGTCGCAGCGAGAGGCGAGTTAGGACTGGGTCGCCGAAAATCTAGGAGGTATCTAAAAACATCAGATATCAACAAAACACAAAACAATATTGATTTTATTAAACATAAAACGAATGTATGTATCACGATATGGAAAGTTATCCTACGCAACCTTCGGAGATGGATTGGTGGCGAGAACTTTCCGATGAGGATCGGGCGTTCGTGAAGCGCTTCCTGCTTGCGTCAGGTTCGCTGAAGGACTTGGCGGCGGTTTATGATGTGTCCTATCCCACGGTGCGGCTGCGGCTCGATCGTTTGATCCAGCGGCTCCAGATCCTTGAAGATGCGCGAACTAAGGACCCGTTTGAGCGATTACTTCGTGCTGAGTACGGAGAGGGCAAGATCGACACAGCGACCTTCAGGCGTTTGCTCAGCGCTTACCAACTCACTTCCAAGAAACCATGAACAAGGAACGATGCAACCAAGCGCCAGACCCGACCTTCCCTTCAATTCTGCAATCGGGATTCGTCCCTGGTCTCGCTTCGTTGATCGAGGCCTCGGGTTTGAGAGCACTTTTGTTGAGAGTCGTCGACTCCGTCGTAGCTGTGTTTGGTGCGCGGGGTTTGTATGGAGCGCGGCGGGGTTGGGTTTGGCTCTGTGCGGCATTGTTGTTGGTTGAAAGCCGACCGGTGTGTGCTGTGCATCCGGGGTTGACGGTGGGTTGGCGTGTGCAGTCGGTCGGTGGCAGTGGGTTTGAGAGCTCGGTTCTGGAGGAAGGGGGACGCGTATTTTTGAGGGTGGTGAACAAGACCAATGCGCCCTGCGTGGTTCGTCTCGGCCGATTTGAGGCACCGGGATTGGATTCTCGTCCCTATGCATGGAAGGGAGAGATTCGGTACGAGGGCGTGGAAGGTTCGGGCTACCTTGAGTCCTGGAACGAGTTTGCAGCGTCCGTCCCGGGGACGCCCAGACCGCGTTACTTCAGCCGAACCAAGAGTGACACCGGTCCCATGGCCGATATTCGGGGGAGCAGCCCTTGGAGGCCCCTTATGCTCCCGTTCACGCCGGATTCGGCCGGGGATGGGCCGACCCTAATCGAGCTCAACCTCCATATGGCGGGGGTGGGGATTGTGGACCTTGGACCGTTGAGTTTGGTGCAGCCTGAAGGCGGCTTAGTTGCCTTGCGGTGGGGCGGTGTGGAAGGAGGCTGGTGGACCCCACGCGAATCTGGGTTGGGCTCCGGAGTCATTGGGTTTTTGTTGGGGTGCTCTGGGGCGGCGTTTGGAATGCTCATCAAGAGGGGTAAGGGCAGAGCTGTCGTCCTGGCTTTGCATGGGATGCTGGTGGGAGTGGGGGTTCTCTGTATCGGCGTCGGGCTGTATGCCTTTGTGTCGAGGCAGCCGGCCCATGTGTGGCTCACTTGCGTCCTCTTCGGGGTCATCATCGCTCCGGGGTATGCTCTGTCCGCGGTGCACGCTCGGCGGCAATACAACGAAGCGGAGATGCGGCGCATGCTAGCCGCAGATGCCGCGATCCTTTGAGTCCGAGTTCTAGCGGGGATGGATTACATCAGGAAAGCGGTGGCACCGATGGTGATGCCGATGGCCCCGAGGATTAGGCCGGCGATCCAGAGGGGGCGCCATTTGGAAAGGATGGCGACGGAGCAGATAACGATTCCGACTTGGAGGCCGAGAGCGGCGTGGTCGCAGCGGTCATTCACGCGGCTGTTGTGTTCGGCTTCGGAGACCAGTTTTTCGGCTTCGACTTTGATGGCTGCCTTTTCGGAGGCTTGGCGGCGTGCGGCCTCGTTGCTGCCGGGTGAGAGCAGGGTGAGCAGGCGTCCTTCGGTCTCGTAGAGGTTTTCTTTGAGACTTTTGGCTTGGTAATGGCCCCACTTATTCGAGGCGGCGTTAGTTTTCAGGATTGCGTCGGTTTTGGCGTTGTCACCGCAGCTGTCGATGAATGCCAGCGCCACGGCGAGGATGGCGATACTGATGGCGACCTGTTTGCCAAAACGATCCTCGGCCTCGGGGATTTCGGGTGCTTCAGACATGGGGGGATTGAATAAGTTTCGAGCGGAAGATCAAGTGCAGAACCGGGAGGGTAGGCCGGGGGATCGGGGGGCAGGGCAGCCTCAAAATCCTGAAGCGATCGGTGTGGGGTGCGGACCAGAGTGTAGGGGTAGATGGGCGGCGAGACTGGGGGGAGCCGGCAAGGGGGAAGCGCCGTGTGGGGGCACGCGGCCTACAGGGGACGAGGGGGCGGCGGTCCCAGGGCTGAGGAAGAGCTTCGGGGACTTGTTACGAGCCTGAGTCTCGGAGGGTTTTATACGCGCGAGACTCGGGGGAGCCGGCAGGGGTGCCGGCGCTCCCAGGGCTTGGAGGGCGTTAAGCTGAGGTTATGCCTTACGCGATCCTGGAGCCGGCAAGGGGGAAGCGCCGTGTGGGGGCACACGGCCTACAGGGACGAGGGGCGGCGGTCCCTGGGGTGTGGAAACAGCGCTGGGTAGGGGCGGGCTAGAGGTGACGTTTGAACCAGGCCAGGGTTTGTTGCCACATTTCGGGGAGGTAGACGTGCCCGGTGTTGGGGTAGATCTGGCTGACGAAGCGGTCGGTGTGATAGGAGAGCGCGTAGATCGGTTTTACCTTGGATTCAATGAGGCGGATGCCGTCGACGGGAGAGCCGTGATCTTGATCTCCATTCATGAGCAATAGGGGGCGTGGGGCGATGAGCGCGACGATGGCTTCGGTATCGAAGTGTTGGAGTAGGCCGGGGACGAAGAAGTAGATCCCGTGGTATTTGAGACCTTCTTGCTGTGTGAGGTTTTGGTAGCGCGTGAGGCAGGCGACGGCACTACCGGCTTTGATTCGTTCGTCGAGAGCCATGAGCCACCAGGAACGAGTGGCTCCCATGCTGATACCGGTGACTCCGATGCGGGTGGCGTCGATATCGGGGCGTTGTGCGAGATAATCGAGAGCGAGGAGGTCGTCGCGTAGGATCATGCCCCAGAGGGAGCGACCGTACCAGAGGTTGAACTTGCTGGCGGACATTTCGCCGGAACTCCCGAGATCGGAGGGACCGCCGGGGCCCGCACCGTTTCGTTCGCCGAAGCAGTAGGCATCAATGGCGAGCACGGCGAAGCCGAGTTTGACGAGCGCCGGACCGGGGGCTTCGGGGGTGTGGTCTGAGCGCCAGAGTTCGACTTTTCCTTTGTCGTATTCACCGCCGTGCCAGTGGCAGTAGAGAATGGCTGGGTGTTTGGAGACGTTCGATTTGGGGAGGAGCAGTTGCGCTGGGATGGTGGCTCCGGCGCCATTATCGATGCGGAGATTTTCTACGATGAACTCA
>Ga0172367_10002019_pt1 | contig 28619 bp, 27 predicted proteins | sample Lak10m_FD_114542 | JGI IMG/M metagenome (GOLD analysis project Ga0172367, IMG submission 114542) | Freshwater microbial communities from Kabuno Bay, South-Kivu, Congo - kab_022012_10m | ecosystem: Environmental > Aquatic > Freshwater > Lake | place: Democratic Republic of the Congo: South-Kivu...
ATAAATGGCCTTGTCCAGCGTTTTATCAAGATAAGCGTCTAACAAAGTATTTCGTCTTTCTTTAAGCCTGGTGAGCCTGTTTTTAAGGTTTAATTCCAGTTCCTCTAAATATTGTAAATTGCCCTCGCCTTGCTCTTTCTTGGTTTGATAGCACATCTCAATCAGTTCCTCGTCAAATATTAATTTATCAAATACACCCAATAATTCTTTATCTAAATAATCCTCGGTTAAATAAACCTTATGCTCCTGGCAGGTATTTTTGCCGTTGGTGCAGTAGTAATAAATATGCCGTTTCTTCTTTAGTGTGGCTGTTAGCAGACAGCCACACTTGGCGCATTTGAGCAGTCCCCGAAAAGCGAAAGGAATAATTTGGCTTTTAACATGTTTCTTCACGCCTAGAATAACTTGGACATCGTCAAATAAAGCCTTAGTAATGATCGGCTCATATTTTCCTAAATATTTAACGCCGTCTTTTTCCATAATTCCGCAATAGAAAGAATTAGATAATATCCGATGTATTGTACTAGGATAATATTTCTTTCCGCCCCGACTTCTAAATCCGTCTTCATATAAAATCTGCGATATTTCTTTGACTCCATATCGGCCAGTATTATACATTTCAAAAACTCGTCTGATAAATTTAGCCCTAGGTTTATCGATAATAATTTTTAGGTCTTTGTTGAGATAGCCGATCGGAGCCAAATTTGGCCAATAGCCTTGAGACAGCTTGGCTCTGATTCCTCGTTTAACATTTTTACTCAAGTCTAAAATATATTGGTTAGCCATTCCACTTTCAACATTGAACAAGAGAGCATTATCGCTAGGCAAGTATTGCCGTTCCATTGTTTGAATAATCTTTAATTGATTCTGTTGCAGGAGCCATTGAATAGTCGCTGAATCTATTGGATTACGAGATAAGCGGTCGATCTTCCAACAGATAACGCCGTCAATTTTACCTCGCTTGATCAAATTGATAAGTTCGGAAAATTGCGGTCGGTTATCTGGTTTCTTGGCCGATTTGCTTTCTCTAAATGTTTGAATAATATTTAGTCCGAGATTATCCGCCATTTTAATCATTTCTTGTTCTTGAGAATCTAAAGACAAGACTTGCCGATTATCGTCTTCGGTTGATTTTCGGCAGTAGAGGGCGTATTTGATTTTTGGGTCGTTTGTGGTCATATTATTAGGTTTTATGGTATAATTTAAATATATTAATTTAGTTAAACTTTATGCCATTAATTAAATGTTCAGAATGCGGTCAGGAAATTTCCGATCAAGCTCCAAGCTGTCCGCATTGTGGTTATGTTTTTAAACAAGAGCCAGTTAATCAAACTGTTGCGGTTAATGGAGTGCCAGACCTTAATATTGAAAAAATTGTTAAAACTGGCAAAACTTGGAAAATGTTAAAATTGATTTCTTGGGTTGGCGGAGTAATTGGACTTTTAATGGCTCTTGGCAGTAGTGATGGCTCATTTGCTAAAACTTTTGGATGGACTCTTCTTGTCGCCTGTGTCATATTATTTATTGTCGCTAAATTTGGTAATTGGTGGGAAAGGGGTTAATTATAAATATATTTTTTCTTTAAATCCTTTAACTTCGGTTAGAGGATTTTTGTATTCAAAAAGGGCAGTCCTGATTGACCCAACTCCAAACTAACCAAAGGTTAATTTATCGTATGGCAGAACTGCCCATCTCGAGCGACAAATAAAGGTTTTTAAATAAAAACCTTTGGCAGTATATGAAATTGGGTCAATGCTTTAAATATACTATTAAAAATCATAAAAATCAAGAATAAGTTTCCAGTATCTCATTAATACGGTCTTCGGCGTGCGGATTATTGGATAAATCATATTGCCAGTAATTGAGCCAACGCAGATAATTTTTCGGCTGTCCGACCGTATCGTTAATATCGCTATTGTTATATTCCGTCTCGCCGTCTCGCTTATAGACTAAACAATCCGAGGGAATTTCCGACTCAATCAAATCAATTACTTCTTCAAAATATTGTTCCTGCGGTTTGAGCAGTCCTTTACTCGTGATGTATTTCTTCTGTCCAGGAAATTGATTATCAAAGATAGATTTTTGGATGTATTTAATAAAGTAATCAATAATTTTCTTGAGCTGATCTTGGTTTTTTATCTTTTTAAAATTCTGCTCCTTTCCGCCGACCATTATTCGCCCTTGCCCCCAAATATCTCTTAACTTGTCGTAGATATTTTTGATATAAGGCAGATTAAAGAAAATCATATGGTAATGAATTGCCCCTCGTTCTTGAAGTTCAAAGACGGCTAAATATTTTAAATTGCTTTGTTTTAAGTCCTTGCCCTCAATTCCGTTAGTTTCATAATTAAGCCGTCTGATAAATTTCGTAAATTCATAATTGGCCTGTTTTAAGTCTTGGATATTTTCTTTGAATGTTAAAGTCAAAGTAATCGGCAAATACGGCTTATCGTTATCCTTAAACCATTTAAAACTATTGGCGTATATCAGCCTTTTAATCATCCTCTTAGATCGCCTACAAGACGATTTAAGGATGTCTTCAAGACTAGACGGCTCTTTATGGCGTAAGGCCTCTTCTTCGGGTGTTCTGGATTTACGAATTTTACGACCCAGTAAAATATCATTGCCGAATTTGTAGACCTCGATTAAACAACCCGATTTGACCAGTTTCTTTCTGGTCGGATAATTGGGCTGAATTTCTACCCCGAATTGGTCTTTATAGTTTTTCATATTGTTCTAATTAGCTGTTCTTTTTAACAAGGATAACTTTTTCTTTTCCGGCTCCCCCTACGGGGGAACCGCCGGAAAAGAAAAAAAGAATTATTCCTTATTAAGAAAGAGATCATATAAATGAGATAAATTAAGTAAATATTGTTCAGCCTCATCGTCTTGGACTTCACGCTTAAACTTCCGGCTGAAATAAGCCTTGGCACGAGTTCGGAGTTGTTCGGACAGGAAATACATAAAAAAATGGTCTTAGTGTTATAAGACCATTTTAAAAAAAGAGCCCTGCGCCATCTTGCGTGCAAAGCTCTTTATTCTATTTGATTGTTTTTACAGGTATTTTTGATTAATCTTGCACCAACCAGTCTTTCCGGTAGTGTAGGTTATAAAGCCGATTATGTTATTATTCGTAGCTTTTGATATTTTATCGTTTAAATTATCACAGGCGTGGCGATAAGTAGACCAGTCATTTTGACCATCGTATTCAACCTTGCGGAAATCCTCGGCTATTTCCATAAAGCTAACTTGCTCATCGAAATCGCTATTAGCAAATATAGCCTCTAGAATATAATGATCAACTGGCTGCTCATTTTTAAGGGTAATTTTAATTTCTTGGCCTCGGATAAATAATAAGCTCTTTTCCGAATCAAAGCTGATGGCTGGTTTTGGTTTATCACTATTTAAAAAAGCTTGAGAATCAATATGGTCAATAATATATTTATTAAGCATCTCCATGCACATATCCAAATATTGATTAGACATAACAACCTTTTCCGGAAGATTCTTAATATTGTGAGCAGGTAGAATGGAAAACGACTCCTCTTTAAGCGTTTCGATTATTTCATTCGCTCTATCAATATTACCCTCTTTTTGACATTTCTTTATTTCTTGTAATTCTCGTGATACTTCCTCGAGGCTCATATAAAAAATAGGAAGAGCTTTCATTATGTGTATATCTTCTTTTGTTTCTAAAGCTTTTTGGCAGTCATTGAATTCTTGTTTAAAAATAGGCATTTGAGAAATAGATTTGGGGTCAAGAATGTCCATTCCTATTTTATCAAATTCTTTAGATTTCTCTGGATTTAAAGCTAGTTCAAACATTTGATCTAGCTGGGAATTGGCATAAGAAGAGATGGGGGTAAGCAATTTTTTAAGATAAGGCTCCGAGTTAAGAAAGTTAATATAATAAAAAACTATCTCCAGACTTTTAAAAGTTCCAGAAACCTTTTTAAACTGACGATTAAAGTCTATTAATTTTTCTTTAATGTTATCAGCAGTCATATATTTATATAAGCACAAAATAACCTTAGTGGCAATTGATAGTTTTTTGATTTTTTTGGGCTTTTATGGTATTTTGCAGATATAATATATAGCAATAAAAATATGAAGAAAAAAGCATTTGTTTTAATTTTGTTGGGATTGATTTTTATCCCATTTAATTTTTCTCAAGCTATTACTCAAAATCAGATTAATGCAGAGGTTCAAATTGTTTGTCCGGACAATTATGGTAATTGGTTTAGTGGTTCGGGAACTATCATTGATTCTAAGGGTATTATTTTAACTAATAAGCACGTAGTGACAGATGAAAAAGGTGGTATTATAAAAGCTTGTTTTGTTGGTTTTGTTGAATCAATAAATTTGGAACCAAACTTTGGAACTGAATCTAATCCAAATATAGCAGAAGTAAAATATTTTACGACAGCGGATGACATGGACGCTGCTATTTTATATTTAGAAAACAAAACAAATAAAGTGTACCCATATATTGATATATGGAATTCAGATTCAGATTTATTAAAATTCGGTGATAAATTAGAAGTAATCGGTTTCCCTGGAATTGGTGGCTCGACTATTACTTATACTTCCGGAGATTTTAGTGGATTTGGAAGTAAGAGCGAAGGTTTACAAAATTATATTAAAACTACCGTTCCACTAGAGCACGGAAATTCTGGTGGCGCTTCTTATAATCCAACTGCAAAATTTGTAGGTATTCCGACGATGGTGGTTGCAGGAACTTTAAATTCTCTAAGCTATATCTTATCAGTTAATAGTATTAAAAATTGGTTATTTAGCATACTAGGAAATACCTATAAAGAACAAATTATTATACAAGAGCCTTCTATTATTAAGCCCTCAATAGATGTCCAAGACGATATAACACCACCAGATATCTCTAAAGTTAATTTACAATTTTATGATTGTAGCAAATTTTATCCAGAAAAGGATTCGGCCGGACAAGTTCAAGCATATCCGACTGTGAATGGTATAAAAGGAAATGCGTTAACAGTATTAAACCCAGAGAATTGCGTCTCAATACCTTATGATGCCAATAAATCTTTTGATTTTCAACCACAAACGCTTTATGTAAAATTAAATATTCCCAATAATATTAAATCAGATATTTTTACTATGGGTTGGATGTGGGGTGCAGAAATTCAAATTGATCCTTTGAAGAAGGCTCTTCAATATCATACAATAGCACCGGGAACCGCCTATTACCAATTAGATGATAAAAATGCATTTTTTAGGCCATTTCCATTTTTAGGTAACGTAGAAAAAGGAACTATAAATTTTTCACTTCAAATTGCTGATAAAACAGGCAATTTTTCTGATACAAAAATATGGAAATATAATTATGGATTACCCCAAGATAACGCCATTGATTATGTTTTTGCAAAAAAACAAAGTGGAAAAATTTTATTGCAAGTTCAATCAAGAGGAGAAGCTTGGTATATAAATCCCAAGGACAATAAGAGATATTACATGGCGAATGGAAATGAAGCTTATCGAGTAATGCGTTATCTTGGAGTAGGCATAACAGACGCTAACTTAAATAAGATTAGGACAAATAAAATTTTCGCCAAAAACAATAGTGGTAAAATATTTTTACAAGTTGAATCTCATGGCGAAGCCTATTATGTAGATTTTAATGGAGTAGCTCATTATCTTAAAGATGGAGCGGCGGCTTATGAAGTTATGAGAAGTTTAGGCTTGGGCATTACTAATAATGATTTAAATAAAATTCCCGAAGGAAGTTTATAAAAAAACAATTGAGATGTTATTAAAATAAAAAAAATTCTAGATGGAAATCAATGTTAATAAAATTAATTTTCACCCAGTTTTAAAAGATATAGAAAATATTTTTTGGTTTTTTCTTCTATCTATTAGGGCTTTATCAGACTATGAGATACAAGATATTTTGAAAATTAAAAATAGTCATCAAGAGGGCTATGAATGCTTTAATTCCATGTTAAATAAATTTAATAAAACCACAAATTTAAAAATAGAGATAAAAAAAACAGATGGTGCCACAACATCTAAATTAAATATTCTTAATGAGATGATTTTTATGGGCAAGGCGATGGCAGTGCTTGCGTATGATTATTTGTCACTTTCAAAGTATAATAATATTATAAGTAAAGATGATAAATTTAAATTTTTAAAATATATAAGAAATGGTGCCGCACACAATAATAAATTTAATTTAAAAGATGAGGATGGCAAATGGAAAATAGGGGAAAATGAAATTATAAAATGGGGCGAGAAGGAAATAAGCAGAAGACTTCAGGGTAACAAAGTTTTTAATGATTTTATATCAGTATTTGATATTTTTTTGCTAATAAAAAATTTTTCCGAACAATTAGAAAATATTGATAAAAAGGCATCTTGTTAATATTCCTTTTCCAAAAAACAATTCAAAGTTCATTACACCCTCCCAAGTATATTTTAATAAAATAGCACGTCTAGTTCTATTTTTGGTTTATAAACATTTTTTTAAGTGATACGAGTAAGACAAAAATATGAAATGGACAAAAGTAAAAGCAATAGCAGAGATTAAGAAACTTATAGAACAGACTCATGTGTTGCAAGGGTTCGAGAGGAATTCCGATGAGCACATTAGATGGATTGCAAAGACGCGCCGCTTTCTAGCAGAAGTTTTTAGCGAAGAGTCAGAATACTTTAGTACTTTTGCGTCCTTTACTTGGAGTAAGCGTGGTAGTTATATGATTGGTGGCCCTGCTCGTCCCAACGAAAGCTTTAATCCGCAATTAGGTATAGACAGAGTTAATCAAGAAGCATACATAAAAGAACTTGGTGCTGCAAGGGGTTTATTGCTGGCCGCAAAGGATGAGCTTGAAGAAGCGAAAATTGATGAAGTTTATAAAGCAAAAAATATCAAGTCGGAGATAGGAATAAAAACAGTCGAGCAAGATCAATTATCCATAAAAAGAGACGATCTTTTAAAAAAGATACATCTGGATGATAAAGAGTGGTATGAAAAACCTCTAGGTATTTTATTTTTAACCATAGTCGCTGGAATAATAATTATAGGAATTTCAGTTTATTTAGGTTGGAATTAAATAAATTTTAACTCATTAGAATTTTAATTATTGTTCCAATTGTATCCCATCCTCCGAGCATAGAAAAGACGAGAGTAAAATCTCGTTTTTTCTTTTGTTTACCGAGTGATTTCTCGTTTTTGCGAGGTGACATTTTTAACCCCAAAATTGCCACCTGTGACGCTATAGTGCCGTAAATCAAAAACCTGTGGCGTTTCTAATACCTTAATCGCGTCTCTTAAGGTATGTTGACCGAGATGCGCATATCTCATAGTCGTTCTAATGTCTGAGTGCCCCATTAATTCCTTTATAGCGGTCATAGAGACCCCTTTCTCGGCTAATCGGGAGGCAAAGGTATGTCTGAGCTTATGCCAACCAATTTGACGTAAATTTGCCTTATCGCAAATTGCGTGAATACTTGTCCGAGAACATTCCGGCCGAAACCTTAGTCCGTCCGGACCTTTCAAGACAAAGCCCTCTTTAGGTAACATTGCTATTAGGTGATCATATAAGTCTTGGGTCATCGGGATGTACCGAATCTTATTACTCTTAGTTGACCCTAATATTCCGACCGAGAAATTGTCTTTGACCATTATTTGTTTCTTATCGAAATTAACGCTCGTCCAGTTTAAAGCCATAAGTTCTCCGATACGCATTCCGGTATGTAGAGCGAGAAGAATTGCGGTCTTGTAAGGCTCGGAAGAGGCATCTAAAAGTCTTTGCGCTTCCTCTTCACTTAAGTAGTCAAATTCTTCCGGGTCGCAACGTAGAGGACGAATCATCGGCATTTTATCAAGCTCACCCCATTCAATAGCTGTTTTAAGACATTTAGCGAGGGTGCCGACTTGGCCGTTAATGGTTTTTGGCTTTAATCTTTTTAACTGTTGCGCTTTAAATTCCTCAATATCGAGACTGCTTATTTCGTCTAATCTTTTATTACCAAAGAATGGCAACAAGCACGATCTTAGATAAGTCGTTTTATTCTTAATTTCGGACGGCTTATTATTTATCTTTACATATGAGTCGAGCCACTTAACGGCAAATTCTCTTAAAAGCAAACAGCGCGGTTTTTCTTTCGGAATTAATTCTTCACCGCGAGATATTCGTTGTCTGAGAATTGACTCAAATGTTTTCGCTCCGGCGAGAGTATTGGCCGGGCAAGGCAGGCGATATCTTTTTGCTTTATAGCTAAAGTCCACCCACCATTTATTGTATCTTCTTATTGCGCTCATAATTTATCAGTGCGAAATTGACTTAATACAATTCTTTTCCAGATATTCTAAAACATCAGACCGCTTGAAACGAACATTATGGCCGAGTTTATAGAACGGAATGAGCCGACAACTGATTAATCGATAGACCGAAGTCTTGGAAACGCTAAGCAGTTTTGCCAGTTGATCCGTCGTCAGGAATTCAATTGTATTTAAATCAATTATCATTAAATTATTAAGGAGCAATATAGAAGCGCGGGGGTTCGCGTCAGTCAATATTACTCTAGCATGGGTTATTTAGGACTGTCTAATTTGAAAAGCTGATAATTTATCAAACCATAATAGCTTTTAAAGGTTTTTTCATAAGTCGGAGTGAGTGAATTTAGCTTGAGAAAATTATCAACTTCATGGGCGGAATGGAAAATCATCGGTTTATCTAAGTTGCGAGAACGGAAATATTTTTTATTATTGAAGTATCTTTTATCGGTTAAATCTTTGCCGATATATTTAGAAATATACCAACCAATATTTGTCCCCGGTCTAATCTTTTTAATCTTAATAAATCCGTAGCTCCATAAATCCGCGATTACTTTTTGATCAACATAATCTAGGTTGAGCAAAAGATGATAATGAACCGCACCGCGTTTTTGAAATTCAGGAACGGCTAAATATTTCAAGGTAGGTTTAACTCGGCTAAGTTTTCTAATAAAGGCTTTAAATTTTTCATTACAATTTTGCAGATCAGTTTCATTATCTCTAAAAGTCAGGGTCAGAAATTTAGTCATATCTGGGTTAGAGTTAATAAGCCATTTAATATTTCGTCTTGTGCGATAGACGGCATATTCGTTTAATTTCTCCGGCTCCGGTTTAGGCTTATCAATTTTATTAATAATCCTTTTCTTCTTTTTCTTGCGTTTACCAATTCTAATTCCGACTGAGTTTTTATAGACCTCAACATCATTTCCCGTTATTATCCATTTCATCTTGTATTCCATATACTTTTGCTAAGTCAGCCTCAGCTTGACGGTATGAGGCTAATTTTCTTTTCAAAAGCTCCATGTCATCAGTGCTATCACAAGGCATATTTTCTCGTATGGCCGTTTCTAGCTTTTGGATTCTTTCCTTAAGCCAAGAATGATAAGCATGATCTTTGAAGATTTCTTTTGGTGTGTAAAACATAGATATGTTCTTAAGTGTGCATATAATCAAGTTAAGAGGGGCGCAACCTGCCGAGGCTGGTGGCCGTTCCTCCGGCCGAGCCGGACCGGAATCGGCCACCAGCCAACCTCGGGCAGATTTGGCTACATGCTGTTAATTAATCGCTTAGCACGCTGACCTTTGTTCCGTGCTATTTTGAGAATATGGCAATAAAAAAACTCCCGATAGGGAATTTTTGGTGAATGTTAAGTGAAGGTTTATATCAAAAAATCGGCCTTTTTAGCCGACTTTTTAAGTTATTAACATTCACTACTTATTTTGTTGTTTTATTGAGCTCGGGGCGGTATTTAAAAGGAATCGCTTTTGTTGATGTTTTATAGTTATTCTGCGATTTTTGTATAAGACATAAAATATTTTTAGATTCTTTGGCTATCCTTCCGTTAATATCTTTAATCTCTTGTCTAAATACTCTGAAATCAATCTCGTCCGTAGGTTTTTTACCGAGATTTTTTATCCAGCCGTTATAATCATGGAATGTTTTGGCCCCGTTTTGGTTATTATAGAAGAACCATATAATCAAAGCTCTTTGGCCGTCCACCGGAATTTCGTTGTCTAGATACTTAATAATTATTTGGCCACTATTATCATTGCGAGTAATTACTATTTTTTCTTTAGTCATTTTTGTCTCCTGGCTTTCTGGCTCGTCATTTAGAAAATTTGATGTTGGATTTACGAGCCAAATAACTTTTCTTATCAGATCGGAATTTCTCATTTTGATAATTATTTTTTCTCTCCCACCTTGTTCTATTAGTTTGAAGTATAGAAATCTGGCAAAAGCAAAAAATAAAAGAGACGCCCCCGCAAAAATAAGGGTTATATTCCAAATTGATTTGGTTGCCTCGTGAAGAGCCGAGGTTAATGCTGGGTCTGCCATATTAAGTAAATATAAAACGTTATTTGGCTATTGTCAAACCATAGTTTACTGTTAAAAGTCAAATATTATGGTAAAATATATATTAATGACAATCTCTAAAATAATAAAATTGTTATGGCCACAAATAAACAAAACGGTGACGCAGGGGAAGAAGATGTTGTGCACTTAATTCCTTGTCCAAATTGCGGAAAAAAATTAATGCTTTTGCCTAAGAATTATCCATTGTATGATGTTCAGTGTACAGGGTGTTCTTTTAGAGCTCAAGTAAAGACTATTTCGAGTAAGCCTAAGTCAGTAATTTTTGGTGCCGGGTGGGATATTATGGAAAAAGTTTTAAAATCCGGATTTATTACACCACCACTAATAACCAATTTTAAATGGGAAGAAAAGGGAGCGAAAAAACAGGAAATAAGATTCTATCCATTTGTTCCAAAAAGCAATCTAAAGAAATATCAATTGTCTAGCACGGCTAGGAGGGCAAACTATAAAATGTTTCATTACACCGGATTAAATGAATTGCCTTATTTTGTTTTACTCTTAAAAAAATAAAAATATTTCGTGTTAATTTTATAAGAATATGAATGTATATAAATTATTAAATGTTTTGAAGGATATATCAATAGAGGATAAAACTTTTAATACAAAGGAAAAATTAGACCAACTTCATAGTTTTATTACTCAAAATAATATTGAAGAATCTGATAAGAAAAAAAATGAGATCTATATTTTTTTGGAAAATAGCGTAACAAATAACTATACAGAAAGCAATTTGGAAATAATAAAAACAATAAAAGGAGAAAACTTTTTGGGGAAATCATCAAAAAATTATATTGAAAATATTTTTTCCTCTGAGAATTATAAATTACTTAGTCGTTTGTCTGAGTATTCAAAAGATAGAGAGAATTTTATAAATAAAGTAAATGCACTAATCGCAGGACTAGAAAATTTTGATTTTGAACCCCATTTTAGTAACAAGGAATATGAAATTGGTCTATTATTGCCAGAAGAATTTAATAATTTAGAGAAGTCTTATAAAGCCCTGGAAACTTGGGATAAATTTTTAAAAGTAATTTCCGAAATTGCCGGAGAAGAAAGAAATAACGAAATTTCTATATTGAGCAATGGAACCTTAGAATTTTTTATACTTAAAACCGGCGTGATAGCTAGCGCCTTAGATTTAATTCTTAATAAATTAGCTGATTTATATTTAAAATTACAAAAAATTCAAAAGAATAAAAAAGAATTAAAATTTTTAGATAATAAAAATATAGAAAAAGAGTTGCAGAATGCGGAGAAAGAAATTTACAATAAATTTTTGGAAGACGTTCTAAGTAATATCCTAATAATTTATAAAGGTGAGACTGGTCGCGGCAATGAATTAAGAGTTGAATTGGAAAATAATTTAAAGAAAGTGCTCCGGTTAACGGAAGCTGGTGCAAAAATTGAAATTATAACCCCAGAAATAGAGGAGTTAGAACAGCCCGGGCCAGAAGAAGCTCAAGCGCCAGAGTTTGAAAAAATTAAGGAAGAATATAATAATAAAATAAGAGAAAAACAAAAAATACAAAACACCAATATCGAGCTTGTTAAGCTAAAGGTTAACCCTAACCAGCACTTACTGTCTCAAAGTTTGAGTATTGATGATATGGAAGAATAACCTATGAATATAATAATTAATATGGAAAAAATAAATATTTTTTTAAATAATATCCCAGCCGCCATTTATGTATTAATTGGGGTTCTTATATCTGGTTTATTTTCTATAATAACAGTATGCCTGAATAATAAATACAATAAAGAATTAAAAATTATCGATAATAAGAATACAAGGGAATACGAAATTTTTAACAAAAGACTGTCTATTTTTATAGAATTTCTAGATAGAAGGTCTAGGCTACATGCCTCCTTCAGCACTATATTCAACGATGTATACACTTTATTCGACAACGTATTAAATTCAATTTATAAGCTAAAATTATTAATTCCAGAAAAAAAGGAAGAGCTAGACAAGTTAAAGGATATAATTATACAGCTAGTGAATGAATATATACACTTAAAGGGCATCATTGATTCTAAGGGATCATTAGATGAACAATTTGCAAAAAAAGACGAAATAAATATAATAAGAAAAAAGTTTCAAGAACAATCAGAACCTTTGATAGATTATTTGTCGGAAAGATTGAATACTAAATAGTTTGCCGGCATCATAAACATTAAAATCGCGAAATTTTTAGTCAAGATATGAAAATAATAATAAGATTTTAAAATATTACACAATATGATCAAAGTTAAAGAGCTAACAAAATTTACGCCAAAAGTTAAGCAGTATCTGCTAACTAATTTGCTAATTATTATTATTTTTTTATCTGTTGTTTTTTCAATGTCTGGAAATAATAATTTTTTTGGAACATTTTTAACAATTGCGATTATATTAGGCCTTCCTTTTTATATTTATATATCGTTAATGTATAATTCTTGGTCATTTTTAGTAAATGAAAATGATATAACTATTAACTCCGGAATATTAGTAAAAAAATCAAAAACTATCCCGTTTAACATGATTCAAAATATAAATCGTAAACAGGGAGTGTTAATGGGAATGTTTAGGATAGCTAATATAGACATTTGGACTTCATCTCCATCTCAAATTAATATTAACGAAGGGAAAACTTCGAATAAGCCAGACGGTAATATAGTTTTAACTAATGAAGATGCGGATTGGTTACAGGGATTTATTACTTATTCTCCAAATAGTAAAAAATAGAATTATCTTAAATGATAAATGACGTTAGATATTAATGTTAAATAATGTAAAATTAGCCTATTGACATTATTGCTTATATAAGCTAAAATATGTAATATAATGTTAAATAAATAAAATGACTAATGTAAATAATACAAAATTTAAAGATATCCCATTAAAGCTTTATGATCCAAAATGGGGCAGTAAGCTCGCTAATTCTGTTATAGAACTTGAGAAATTGCGGGTTAAAAAGCTTGGTGGGCCTGTTCCTCCATATATCTTTTTCCAAATAAAAGATATTTTTCAGATTTTGGAGAGCTTGGGTTCGGCTAGAATTGAAGGTAACCACACTACTTTAGCTGAATTTGTGGAAAAGATTATTGAGAATCCTAACAGGCAAACTAAAATAGAAAAAGATAAAGAAATTTTTAATATTGAAAAAGCTATCGATTTTATTGAAAAAAATGTAGTTAGTAAAACAAAAATTAGCCGAGCATTCATTTCTGAGATTCACAAAATCCTGGTTGATGGTCTAACGCCTCCACCAGATGGAGAGGGCTCAAGATATCCCGGTGAAATGCGTCATGAAAATGTTGTTATTACGAAATCAAATCATATTCCGCCGGAAGCAATAAAAGTTCCGGAATATTTTGACGAGTTGATTGATTTTATTAATAAACCGATAGAAGCTCAATATCATCTCTTGGCGGTAGCAATATCGCATCATCGAATGGCATGGATCCATCCTTTTGATAATGGAAACGGACGTTTAGTGAGGATGTTTACTTATGCGCTATTAATTAAGCAAGGTTTTCAGGTTAAAAGTGGTCGAATATTAAATCCTACTGCCGTTTTTTGCATGGATAGAGATAAGTATTATGATATGCTAGCACTAGCTGATTCCGGCGACGAAGAAAAGACACTAGGTTGGTGTTTATATGTTTTAGAAGGGTTGCGTAACGAAATAGAGAAAATAGATAAACTTCTTAATTTCTCATATATAACAGGCACCATTCTTTTGCCTATGCTTTCTTATGCTCTCGAGAACCAATATATTACTAAGCGTGAATATGAAATTCTTTCAACCTTGGTAAAAAGTAAAAAAATGATTATAAAATCTGCCGATTTAGAAAAAATGATTGGACAAGAATCTGCCGTTCAGCGGTCAAGGATATTAAAAAGATTGAAGGATAAAAACATGCTCATACCTTTGAAGGAAAAAGGCAGGGTATACACAATTGGATTTGCAAATAATTATCTACTTCGTGGGATGATGCATGTTTTAGAACAAAATAATTTTATCCCCCTATCTTTAAATCAGAAAAATTAAAATTATTTACTTGGCTTTACCACTTCCTTCTATATTGCCAGCGAAACAAAACCTGTGACGCTATAGTGACCGAAAAGTGGTAAAATCGTGATATTTCGGACTAAAACTGGTTAATCAAAAAACATAAAATATTCTCTAATGCTAGTAAAAATTTGCTAACATTAAATCATATCTAAAAATCTCGTTTATCCATTCGAATCCGACCCCGGGAGCCAAACTGGACAGTTGTCAGAAATGACAGCTGTTTTTGTTTGTGCATTTGCGAGATTTAGCACTAAATCAAAGGGTTTTTTGAGTTCAAAGGTTAGTGTTTTGCCAGTAACAATCGGGTTCTGAAGTAGGTAATTCAAGAATGCTCTTTTTCCAGCAACTTCAGAACTATTCTCAAATATGGTCTTGGCTCTGCGAGCTACTGAAAGCACGGTAGCAACAGTAGTTTGGTAATTATAGTCAGCTTTTTGATGCTCTGACATTTCAATTTCAAGTGTCTGTATTTGGTCTTGTTGCTCTTGATGTTTCTTGTCATAGATATCCTTAGTAATACTCTGGTCTAAAAAAGCATCAAGAAGTCTGTTTTGTTTATCTTTTAAATTATCATAAGCCGTTCTTATGCGATTTATCTGTGCCTTATGAAAAACAATCTCTGTTTCTGTGCATTTTCTTAACTCATCGACGAGTTGATTTTGAACTTCCGCTGTAATGCTCTCAAAACGCTCTAAAACCTCGTAAACTGGTTGTAAAAGCACTTCTTCTGGTATATAAACACGCTTACAGATATGTTTGGCATTAGTGCAAGAATAATAGGTAAAAGTTTTACCACTTTTTTTGGTTTTTATTTCGGCACTCATTGCACAACCGCAGTTTTGGCACTTAAGTAGGCCTTTTAGCACAAAGTCTCTGGAGTGTGCCTTGTGGGGCGAATTTTGGCGTTTTAAGCGGACTTCTTGGCACTTGTCGAATAGTTCTTTGCTTATTAAGCGAGGGTATCTGTGTGGGTATGAGCCATATTTTTTTGATACTGCTATACCGCAGTAAAAACTATCTTTAAGTATTTCTTCGATACAACTTTTTGATAATTTAAGACCTTTAAGACTTCTTAATCCAAACTCAGTAATCTCTTGGCGGATTGTTTCGAGTGAGTGATTGCCAGTAGCATAAATTTCAAACATCTTCTGGATTAAATATCCTCGCTCTGGGTCAATTATAATATCTTTGCGTAGTCTTTTCTCTTCGTCCAAGGTAACATTTAAATATCCCAAACGGACCGCACCAGTCCATTCGCCATTTCTTCGCTTCTGTTCAAAGGCTCTTTTAACATTGTCGCCAATAGCATCAGAGTAATACTTAGCTAAGCCCAAACTCATCCCAAACTGAAACTTCTCAACCGCAGACATTTGATTATTAATTATTTGCCCATCAGATACAAAGTGGAGCTCTATTCTGTCCGCAACAGCCATTTCATAGAGCGTTCCAACTCGTTTATCAAAAACACTTCTGGAAAGTCTATCAACTTTATCAAAACAAACGGCCACTTTTTCTCTCTTGGCTATTTCTTGAACGTATTCAAGTAATTTATCAAACTCGTCTCGCTTATCCTTATAAGCACTTTCATCAAAGCTGAAAGGCTTAAGCATTTCAAAATGTTTATTATTACAATATTTGTCTATACGCTCAATCTGAGCAGGTAAGGAATTACCAGCTTCTTTTTGCTCCTCAGTTGAAACTCGTGAGACATTTACTGCTTTCATATAATTAATTAATGAGTTTATCGTACTCTTCTTGAAACTCCTCATTACTGTTTTGATTAAATAGGGGTAGCCCAATCAGGTTATATTCCTTTCCTTCAATTTTAAGTACTTTTTTCTTTGAATACTTTTCTGTAATTTCTTTCAAGAATAAGTTTTTCCATTCGTCCTTTTGCAGAAGATTATCTCCCTTAGGTTCAACAAACACTTGATAATGTAAATTTGTTTTATCTTTCAAGAATAGAATAAAGTCGGGTTGAAAACCTTGTCCTGTGTTAAAGTCAAAGATTTTATATTGCTCTTCATTTCTCAAAAGATATACTTCTTTATATTTGTTTTGTAGGTTAATGATTGTATCCTTGATAAATTCAATCAATCCTTTTTCTTCGCTCGTACCATAAAATTGGTCTACTACATACCAATCTTCATATTTCAATTCATCTTCTAATCTTTGACTGTGTTCATCCTTTTTTACATTCTTCCGTACTTCTTCGCTAAAAAAGTCTGCCAAGCTATATGCTTCAAATTCTGTACCTTTATGCGGATTAATATGTTGTTTAAGCTCTGCGAATATCATATCTAGAGCTTTTAGAAGTACTTCTAATTTTTCTTTGTTTGTAATTTCATCAAAGCTAGATTTTACAGTTACAAGCTTGACTTTAAGGTCTCCAATCAATTTTGTTCTAAAATCTTCTATTGATTCAATATCAATTTCTTGTTGTAAGGATTCAAATCTCAAAAGTGAGTTTTGTTTTTTTGATTTAATATTTACTGCTTTATCAAAGATATGTTTTTCAAAATCTTTAATTTTAACAGTATGAGTTTGTCTGTTTACATCATTTATATTTAATCGTTCTGTATCAGAATCTTTTTTATCAAAATCAATTTCTTGCTCTCTGATTTCAAGACTTTCCAAATCAAATTTAAGCTCTAGATTTTCTTTCAAATAATCTACAGTCTTTTGCTTTCTTTCAGGATTTTCAATCTGCTCGTTCTTCCAAATTTTTACATTCTTAAAGAACGGACTTTCTGCAAAATCTCGTTTAATGTTGAATTTCTTTTCAATTCTTCCGTCATCAATTAAACCTTTTTTCTTCAATTCTCGCTTTAGCTCATCAATATATCTATGGTCAGAATCGCTATGGTAGTAAAGCTCTTCAAGTACCCTCATTTCATTACCAAGATTTTCATCAAACTTTCTTTTGTTTTTAATTTTGTCTTGGTGTGGAAATGGATAATATCGCACCCCTCGTCCAATTAACTGAATCTCGGAAATAGTAGTTTTACCAGCAATTCTTTGTCCGTTTTGGTGTCCCTCATCTCGTCCTGAATAGAGCCGTACAATGTCAAAAAGATTCAAAACATCCCAACCTTCAGTTAGTCTATTCACGGTAAAGATTGCTCGTATATGATTATCCTTATCTTCAAGATTGTTTAAAAGCTTATCCGTATCTTCATCAATATTTTCTTTTGATTTAGCTTTGTTATTTTTAGAGTTTGTAATAATGCAGTTTCTTTCCGCAAAGTTATCCTTGATAAAAGTTACAGCATTATTAATTCCTTCTTTTTTAATAAACTTAATCAAATCCAAGACTCTTGATTTACCTTGTTCATATGCGTCTTCGCCTTGAGTAAATTTATCTTCAATATTCTTAAGAAAATTAAAATCAGATACTTTTAAGTTTTTTACTATTAACAAAAATTCTTCAAAGTCAGTCTTTGATTCTTCAATAGTTTTACTTCTAAAAAGTATTACCGGCTTCCAATTTGATAAATCGTTTTTTAGAGCAATTTTATGCCTATACCAGCTAAAGAGAAGGGCTTGTAATATTCTTTCTCGCTTTTCTAGAGTAGAAGATAGTAGGTTAATCTCTTTGGTGTATCCAGCAGACAAAAATTCTTTTAAGCTAAACTTATAGATAGTTTTATCTTTATATTTATCAATCGTTTGTGGTGTTTCAGGTATTGTTGCGGTAAATTCCAAAAGTACATTTATATTGTTTTTTGCTCCTTTTTTATTCAATAAATATTCTATTACTGTATGTTCCCATCCTTTTTTTTCAATTTCTTCTTTACTTGTTTTATCAGTTAATTCAATAGGTAAATCTAAATCATTTTGGATTCTATTTGTGTTTGTATTCAAATGATGAGCTTCATCAGCAAGTATTACAATATCTTTTTTAATCAAATCATCTAGCAATACCTGATTTTCTTTTTGTATGTGAATATCATTGTAAAGCTGTTGAATGGTAGTAAGTTTTATTTCAATTCCTTCATTACTCTTTGAAAATGTCTCCACTTTTTTGATATTAATAGTTTCATTATCAATCACAATTTTATCTGCAAAAAGATATTTATTATGAGTGTTATCAATAAAGTTATTTTCTGTTTTATAGATAATATTCTTTTGATTCACAAAGAAGATAAATTTTCTATATCCTTTTTTGTAGTAGTATAAAATACAGCCTGCCATTACAAGAGTCTTACCTGTGCCTGTTGCCATATTAAACATTAAGTGAGTAGGCTCATTTTTACCTTCTGTTTTTTTCTCATTCAGTAAAAGGTATTGAAAAGCTTCCTTTTGCCAATCAAAAAACGGGTACTTTAAATTACTTGAAATATAATCAGGTATTTCAGGTTTTGGAGTACCAAACTCTATGGCATTTTTTATTTGTTCGTGTAATTCTGCCATATTATTTTTTGCTATAAAAAGCTTTTGTTAGTTTTTGGTCTTCAGTACTGATTCCATATTTCTTATCTGCCATTTCACTCTCATTTACATACATCTGATTCAAATCAAGCATAGTCAAAAACATCTTCTTTTGTTGTGTAAGAGTAAGTTTTTTGAAGTTTTCTTCTTTGATTATCTTTTCTTTAAAATCTTTAATTTTTACATTGTAATTAAGGAAATATTTCTCACGCAAAGTATCAAATAGTTTTATAAGGGCAGGTAAATCTTTTGCATTTTGTATTTCTTCTTTTGCTTTTTCGTTCCATTTCGCCAGCTCGCAATAAATGAAGTTTCCTCCACCTTTCCAATTAACATCTTTTGATATTCCTGATTCGTCACCCTTAATAACATTCTGAAGTCTCTTAACGCTATCATTTTCCTCATAATCTAATTGTTCTATTCCTATATATTGACGATTCATTTTATGAGCAACCGCACAAGTGGTTCCACTCCCTAGATGATAGTCTAGGATAATATCATTTTCTTTTGTAATTAACCTAATAATGTCATAAATCAATCTTTCAGGCTTCTTACCATTTTTTAGAGCAACTCTTCCTTCTTTACTAACATTTCCTATGTCTTTATCAAAATTAAGCCACAAATCTCCTCTAAGTGTAGAAATTTTATTATCATTTATATTCCAACTAAGTGGCTCTAATCTATCATATCCAATTGTTCCATCTTTTCTTTTTATTGATATTAATAATTCAAATTCATTTTTATCGTTAGGATTAAAAACTTTGTATATTTTTTTACTATCTGATTTATATATTAAGTCTCTGTCTTTTTTACTTTCAATTGCCCATTTTGAACATTGATGAGTACGGTATATGTTATTAGAATTTTCAACTAAAAATTTGTAAATGTCATTAAAATATATAGCTTTATCAAGTGTTACATTTTTATATTCAGGGAATTTTTTCGATATTTTATTATTAACGCTTTCTATATTTTTACTATCAAAAAATATAGAGTAGTGAGTATCATAAGACTCCCATTCATCATAAATAGGATAAATTTTTAAAGATTCGCTTTTTGTATAAAAAAGTATAAATTCTTTATTTTTTATTAACTGTTTATCTTTGTGTGCTCTTTTTACACCACTTGAAGGAGACATTTCAACACTAATTGAATTTTTAAATCTTAAACTATCAATACTATCCATTAAGACTTTTAAATATGCTTGCTCTTTATCATCACATTGAACAAGAATAACACCGTCTTCAGTTAATAAGTCTTTCGCTACTTCAAGACGATTTTTCATAAAAGTTAGCCAAGTACTATGATTGAAATTATCGTTGTATTTAAATTCATCATTTCCAGTATTATAGGGAGGGTCAATATAAATAAGCTTTATCTTTCCAGCAAACTCAGATTTTAAGCTGTGAAGAGCAAGAAGATTGTTGCCTTTGATAATCAAATTCTCTTGTATTAAACCTGTTTTATCTCGCTTTATTTCTTTTACTGCTTCGCCGTCTTTTTTGCTATCTTTGGTAAATCGTTTCCAGTTTACAAGAGCTTTTCTATCAAAAAGTCTATCTATTTCATCGTGAGCAAGTACTTGATTAAAGAATACTTCATTTCTTTTTCCATTTTTTTCTTCATATTTTCCAGTCTTATCAGAAAATTCAAAATAAGTATCTGTACCTTCTTCAGTACTTTGTCCACCTTCCAAAACACAATCCTTGAAAGGAAAATCCAATACAACCTCACTTCTGTTTTCTAGAAGTCCGCTATTGTCAGCAAGTCCAATTTTATTTGCGTATTGAGTGTATGAATTATCAACCTTACTTTCGTCCAAAAAGAATTTAAAATCTTGAATATTGAAAACATAAACATCTTTGATTTTTGTAAAGAATTTGTTTTTCAAATCTTTGTTATCAGCAAGGAGAGAGATAAGCTTTGCATCAATCTTATCAGCAGAATCCTTTACTTTTGTATAGTTTAATTCTCCTGATTCAGAATCAAAAAATGTAGGTTCTGATTTTAATACTTTTTCTAATGTTTGTTTTAGTTTGGTCATATATTTATTTTGTGCTTACATTTTTAAGAAAAGTATTAAAATTTTCTTTATCAATTCTAAATTCTTTACCAATTTTGTAGGCTTTTAATTTACCAGACTTAATATATCGGTAAATAGTCATAATATTTACCTCTAGTGATTTTGCAAGGTCTTCTGCTTTGTAAAAGTCTTTTTCTTTAATCATATTTATTGTATTTATATTAATAATTATACTTTACATTGGTTTACAAGTCAACTTTCCGTAATCGGGCTATTTTTAATCTTATAAGGCTTATATTCTTCAAGGTTTTGGTCAATTTGCGTAACCCAATCTCTTTGATTATTTTTAGTAATTAGCTCGCTGGCTTGTTGCATATCTTTAACTATACGATACCAAGTCCTATCTCCAGACCTTTTTGAAACAATAGTTCGTAGTTGTCTCATTCCATTTTCATCCTTAGCGAGTGTAAATAAGCCGAGAAAATATATCGCTTGCTTAGGCTTTAATGTCTTGTCTGCTAAAAATAAAGTTTGTAAAATATCTTTCAAACTTTGAGATAAGGAAAAAAGCCCGACATTGCGTCCCTTGATAAGTTTCTCCCAGTAGTCAGTAACGACTTTTTTGCTCATTTCCGAGTTAAAGACATCCTTGAAGGTTGGATTTTTCTTATAGCCTAATGTCTCAAGAAGTTTATTTAATTTTTGTTTGTGGTTTATGCGGATTTCAAAGCGTATTACTTCTTGTCTGTCTTTTTCTGTATTATATTCACTGAATAAACTCTTTTGATAATGCGTTGGCTCTTTATCGATAGCCCTGTTCTTGCCTTTATTTAAATCAGCTATTTTGTCATAAATTACTAATTGATGGGCGGTTGTGTGAGCATAAAGACTTTGTCCGTCGTTCATAAATCTAGTTTTGGCAAAGTCAAAGCTCTTTCTTAAGTTGACTTTGTTCATTTCCGATATTAAGTAGTTCGATGTATATCCGTCTTGGAGCTGTATGTTCTTGGAGAAATGAACCGAGCTCACAGAGGCATTCTCAAGAATTGGTTTAAAAACATTTACCCCCATAGTTTTAAGTCTTTCTTGTAGCGTTTCAATTACTTCGGAGAAGTCAGCATCTTCCAGCTCATCAAGATTATTTAAATATAATAGCTTAGGGACAGAGAACTCTATTCTAACATTAGCTTCTTGGGAGAAGCGTCTTTTATAGCCTGTCAGGCGAGGGAAGTATTTACCAGTTTCTTTCTCGGTCTTACTAGGGTTGCGAACGTACTTTTCATATTGTTCTGTTTTAGAATATAACTCCCAGCTAGAAACACCAGAAAGATACATCATACTATCTCTTGGTATTAAAAGGCATATAGTGTCAATCATTTTTTTGTTTATTTAATTTATAAAGAGCAGGATTTTGTTTTTTGTCTTCCTGAATAAGCCAAGCAAAAGCATCGACCAGATTTTGCTTGTCGCTAAAGGATAAATTATTTAAGCCATTATCTGACTGTTGTTTTATGACAAATTCCTGCATAAAAAAACCCGTAGATTAATTATGTCTACAGGTTATCTTTATTTGGAATTTTAGTATAAGAATTTAACGACCTACGTTTATTCTTCTAATCTTTTTTTCTTTTCTCTTTTAACAATATCATTAATTTCATAGTAAACTAGGTCATTTTCTGGGAATTTCTTGTCTAACAGCCCCTTTATTTTTTTGTTCGGAATGTGCTTATTTGACCAAATAAAATCAGTAATAGCTCTGTCTAATTTTCGCTTCTTGTTTATTTTAAGCTTAAGAGCTTTTGTTTCTGACATTCTTAGTTTTGCGTCAATTTCTGGCCATCTTTTTTCAATAAAATCTAAAACATCTCTTTTTGAAGCTTTGGTGTTTATATCAACCGCGACAGGATAGGCGATAAGATGTCTTTGTCTGTCTGGCCTTAAATATATAAAATTATCCCCTTTGTTTGACTGGTTTAATTCTTCATCCTGTAAATCTTGAATGGTGCACATATCAATTTCGTCTCCGTAGTAGTTAATATAAAAATCATTACCGTCCTTCATTCCAATAGCAACATTTAGTAGGGCATTATCAAAAGAATATTCATTGGCTATTTGTTCGGCTTTTCTAGACCTCTTGTCATACATAACCCTTTGACATCTCTTGCGTAGTTTTTCATAATCATTAATAATTTCGCCGAGCTCTTTATTTATCCAATCGTGTCTTTCTTTTTGTTCGTCTGTCCATTCATTATACGTCCCTTTAGTTTTATCTAGCGGATTTGTTGCTCTTCTTAACTGTTTGAGTCTTTTTAAAAAGTGTTTATTTCTAATAGTATCTTCAATATGAAGCATCATTTTAGCGTGCCCTTGAGTGGTTTTTCTTTTTGATTGGTTTTCTTTGTCCATTCATATACTTTACTATAATTTACATTTATGTTCAATATTGATATAATTTAAACATATTTTTGGGAGAATAAAATTAACCACTATAATATATGCCAAATGAAGACAGTGTATCAAGAAAAGCGGTAAGATACGTAAAGGAATATGAAGAAAGGAGTGGTAGGCACGTAATTGATACGCAGGGCAGGGGAGAATTTAAAGGTTTTGATATTATTAGTATATCGTCAGATAAAAATGATGTAAGAACAATTGAGGTAAAAGGCACGACTAGGAAGAATGGGATACCTGATTGTTTTGAAACCGAATTTTCTAGGCATAAAAAATTAATTGCCACTCATATGTATGTGGTAAATTATTCAAACCCTAAACAAGTAAGTCTATATATTATTCCAGCGTCTGCTTTTAAACCTGAACATTTAAGGGAAACTGTGCACTATAAAATTAGTTCCGGTTTTAAAACAAGAGAACTGCCTAAATATAAAGTTTGCTAAAAATCCTAATTAAATCACAAATGATGGCAATAAGCTTATTTCCTCCTTTATTTTTACCCAATTCTGAGTTCTGAATGCGTCTACGAAGGGGAGCCAGTATACAAAATAGCACTTTTCGTGCTATTTTTGTTATATAATAAATAACGAGCAAATAAATAATTTAAAAAATATGACAAACTGTGCTACTTGCGGCATGCCGCTGGAAAAGAAAGAAGATTTTGCGTTGGGTGATGAAAATTCTAAATTTTGTGCCTACTGTGTCAATCCAGACGGCAGCCTAAAATCAGGTGCGGAAATTTTCAATGGAGGCGTTCAATTTTTCTTGGGAGCTTTAGGCGGAGAAAAAAGTTTTGCCGAGAAAATAACTAGAAAAAACATGAGTCAGCTTCCTTACTGGCAAGAGCATGCCCTTGAATCTCTCAAGGGTGATATGACTACAGCCGGCGGCGATGAGTAGACTATAGTTTATTAGAATAATTTAACAATCCTAGAAACCCGTTTTTTCGACGAGTTTTTTGATGTTTACAAAAATATAGTATTATGCTATATTTTTTAATTACCTTAACAAATGTTCATGAAACATCCAATGGATGTCACTTAAGAAAACATCTAAGTAACTATTCAGTTAATCAATCAAGGAGTCCACAATGGACAATCAAGTAACTATCAACAACCTCGGGCCAGGTTGTATCTTTAACCATTTCGCTCGGATTAGCGAAATAGATAGAGCTTCTGGTCGAGAGGGAGCTTTAGCGGACTATATTATATCGCTGGCTCTAGACCGCGATTATACCTGCATGCAAGATGCAAGTAAGAACGTAGTGGTATTTGTTCCTGCCTCACCGGGGAAGGAAGATAAACCTCCAATCTGCCTGCAATCGCATAGTGACATGGTCGCTACTGACTCCAACGGACAAGATTTTGACACCAGTCAAATCGAATTCGTTATCAAGGGTGGAAAATTAAAGGCCAATAGAACTACTCTGGGCGCGGATAATGGTATCGGTATAGCGGCGATGTTATCTCTGATGACTGAGCCCGATATCAATCATGGTCCTCTTATCCTTTTATTTACCTCATCTGAAGAAACTGGTTTAATCGGAGCCAACGCTTTTGATTCGGCATCAATTGCTCCTAAATATTTATTGAATTTAGATTCGGAAGAATGGAAAAAGGTTACTGTCGGTTGTGCCGGTGGCGGGCGTATCCAGGGAGTTTTCGTTCGTGAAACCGGTGAAACGTTAGACGATCAACCGGTAATGGTCTATGAATTTATTATTTCTGGTTTGCACGGCGGGCACAGCGGTATGGATATCAGCGGCGGCTATGCTAATGCTATCATATTGATGGCCAGACTGTTGTCGGATGTTATTGAAAAATGGCCGACCAGCCGTCTCGTTAGTTTTAACGGGGGTAGTAAGATGAACGCTATTCCTAGCCACGCCAAAGTAGAATTAGCTACAAGCGGAGTCGATAAAGAAGAAATGGAAAATTTTATCGCTCTTAAGAAACAGCAATTATCATACGAATTAGGTCCAATCGAACCAGATTTCAATTTGGAAATTGTACTAAGGAGCGATTTTCCTAGATACGATCCGACCCGTTTGTATTTTTCCGGTAAATTTCAGGGCCAGTTATTACAGATGCTGCAGATATTACCCAATGGGGTTATTAAAATGGATCCTAATAATCCGGCGTTGCTCATGTCATCGAGCAATATCGGCGTTATAGAAACTAAAGGAGGGATGGGCGAATATATAGTTGTAAATACTATGTATCGCAGTTCCTCCGATACCCACAAGGAATACTTGAAGAAATTAATCGCTTCTACCTTTCAGTATTTTTCAGCCACAGAAATAGAATATGGTAGTGAATATCCCGCTTGGGTACCAGAATACTCGTCCTATCTGCTGGATTTAATCAGATCAACTTTCAATAATATTTTTCCGGAAGATGCGGAAGATATGACGATTACGACAGTTCATGGGGGATTAGAATGCGCAGTATTTGCTAATTTTTGGCCGGGAATAGAAATTATCTCTTTTGGTCCGGATATCCGTTTTCCTCATTCAATTGATGAAGAAGTGGATATAGCGAGCGTAAAAGACTTTTGGTTACTCTTGCAAAAAATTCTCGAAGATTTTAATCCGCTGGTTCAAGTTCAATAAAATATTCAAGCTCTTTTCAACAAAAACCCGTCTCTTTGGCGGGTTTTTAAATAGAGAAAAAAATTAATGCGCACGGGTATCGACTTCGTAATTGGTATTCTGCGTTTCGAAAAAATTAACGAGCTCTAACGTATCGGTCGCGGTTGCCATCCATTTAGCTGGGTTGCTGACGTTAAAATGCGGCGCGAAGCCGAGTTCTTCTAAACGTCGATCGGCGACGTACTGGACATATTGGTTAACGTAGTCGGCGTTAACGCCTAAGATACCGCGCGGGAACATATCTTTATTGTAACCAGTTTCTAGGTTTACGCCGTCGATAATTATTTGTTGTATTTCTTGGCTAAACTCCGGGGTAACTATGTCCGGGCTTTCTTCTAGTATTGTCAGGATTAAGTTCATGCCGAATTTAAGATGCAGGCTTTCGTCGCGCACGACCCAGTCTATTAAGGATCCGAAATTGCGCAGCTGATTCCTTTGGCGGAAACTGAGAGCAACCATAAAGCCGCTGTAGAACCAGACGCCTTCCATCACAACATTATAGGCCGTCAGGTTCCTAACGAAGTCCTTTTTGCCTTCGACGGTCTCGACGTCTAAACTTGTATTCATACGAACCAAGAATCGGGTAATCCAATCTTCTTTGGCTTTAATAGACGGCGTGATAAGATGTTGTTTGAATATTTTTTCGCGGTCGAGCGGGAAAGTTTCTAGAACGTATTCGAAAGCTAAGCAATGATTAGCTTCTTCCCACATCTGTTTGGCGAGATAAAGATGGGCCTCCGGAGCTTTTAGGTAGGGATAGACGCCGAGAGCTAAAGTACGGTTGACGATAAGTTCGGCCGGATTAAAGAAACTCATTAAGAAACTCAGCGCGTATCTTTCGTCCTCGGTCATTTTTTTCCAGTCCTCAAGATCCTCGCCTAAAGCGATTTCGTGCGGGAACCAAGTATTGGCCACGGCTTGATTATATAGGTCATAAGCCCATTGGTATTTTATCGGTCTGAGTTGCATGTCTTGGTTAAGAGGTTTTCCTAATATCATATATTTATCTTTTAAATTATTAATTTTTATTGACAACTATCGCATAATAAACGTTCCTGCGGGTCGGTCGGACAGGCAGTTCCTGCGCTTGGCGCATTTTGTTGCCTTTTTTCTTCTAGGAGCGCGCCAAAACCTTTGCGACCCATAGAAGTTGCTTTATTGACTTTAACCGTACTCTGTTCGGCCGTATGGCGTGGTTTCATATGAAGATAGTAGGTGGTCTTTAATCCGCTTTCCCAAGCTTTGATATAAATATCCATGATTTCGTTAGTATCGCGCGTGTTGAGGTACATATTGCGGCTGATAGCCTGGTCGACCCATTTTTGGGCTTGAGCCGCGATTTTAACAAAGTAGTGCGGATCGACCGAGAAAGAGTCTTTATAGATTTTTTTGATCGATTCCGGAATTTCTTCTATGTCGCTTAAGTCACCCTGGTTGATTAATATTTTTTCTCTGGTCGCTTCCCAGATGCCAAGTTTTTTTAGATCTTGAACGAGGTTGAAATTAAGGGACAGATATTTGCCGGAGAGAGTATTGCGACTAAAAATTTGTGCGAAGCGCGGATCGATGCCGGTCGAAGTTCCGGCAATAAGTCCGATATTAGCTGTCGGCGCAATAGCCAGGAGAGTCGAGTTACGTAGACCTTTTTTTGTAAGAGTGCGTAATTTTTCCCAGTCGAGGCGTTTGGTCCGGCTGACCGTCAATTCTTCTTTCCTGTCCGTTTCCAGTTTTTCTAAAGTATCTATGGGCAAGTATCCTTTTGACCACTCCGATCCCGAAAAATTAGGATAACTACCTTTTTCAGCGGCTAATTCTGTACTGGTCAAGATCGCTTGGTAGCTAATGAATTCCATTATTTCGTCGATAAGCGCTGAAGCCTCTTCGCTATCATAAGCCAGATTGAAGTGTTCGTATAAATCGGCGAGGCCCATGACGCCTAAGCCGAGAGCGCGGTTAGCCTTATCAAAATTAAGTGCCTCGGCTATAGGCGGTTGGTTAATATCGACTAGATTATCTAATTGTCTAAGACCAAGAGCGACGCTTTCTTTAAGTCTGTCCCAATCGATTTTTCCGTCAGTCAGATGCCGGGCTAAGTTAAGAGACAAGAGATTGCAAACCGCCACCCCGTCTCTATTGGCCGGTAGAGTTATTTCCGTGCAGAGATTAGAGCCGTAGATCGTTCCGGTATTATTATTTAGCGCTCGGGTATTAACCGTATCTTTCCAGGTGGCCCAGGGATGAGAAGTGCTCTGCAAGGAAGTAATTATATTACGAAATTGCTCATCCGCGTGCAGTTTTTTAAAGACTCGCAGCTTGCCAGCCTCAGCCAGTTCGATATATTCTTGGTAGCGCTTACTAAAGGCGGCGCCATATAAATCGACTAAATCGGGGGTCTCTTGCGGATCGAATAAATACCACCAATCGTTAGCTTTAACTCGTTTCATAAATTCGTCCGAAATCCAGACCGCAGTATCAGCTGTTCTGGTTCGGCGGTAATCGTCACCGGCGTTTTGCTTCAAATCAAGGAAGTCCTGAAAATCTATATGCCAATTTTCCATGTAGAAACATAGCGCTCCCATCTTTTTGCCGGCTCGCGATAT
>Ga0172367_10002020_pt1 | contig 28602 bp, 25 predicted proteins | sample Lak10m_FD_114542 | JGI IMG/M metagenome (GOLD analysis project Ga0172367, IMG submission 114542) | Freshwater microbial communities from Kabuno Bay, South-Kivu, Congo - kab_022012_10m | ecosystem: Environmental > Aquatic > Freshwater > Lake | place: Democratic Republic of the Congo: South-Kivu...
AAGTAGCTAATGCTGATGTTAACGGTGCTGAAGTAATCAGATTCGGTACTACTAACAAGTATGCTGCTCTAGTTAAACCAGGTGCTGGCGCGTTCACACTAACTGTGGATGTTGACGGTACTTCAGTTACTAAGACACTTACTCCAAGCGGTACTGCGTTCACTTCAATTACTACAACTTCATTCCCACCTAACGGTAAGATCACACTTTCTGATAGGCGTGCTACTAAAGGAACTATCTTGTTCAGAGCAGCTAGAAACAACTTCCTAGACAGCACTCGTGTTTATGAAGTAGATGCTGATGGTGTGGTTACTGAAGCTAACGTAACACTTAAGAACAAGAAGAGAGTTGCATCTATCGATGCTGAGGATGATACAGAATTCGTTTGTATCACTTCAGATCGTCAGACTGACTGCTTCGATGTTCGCTAAGACTTCGTAATAAGACTCATTCAGAGCAAAGTCAATTGGAGCCCGCCCCTTAAAAGGCGGGCTTCTTTTTTGTTTGTAGCAAAATCGTGCCCGACGGCACGATTTTGCGCTGCTGTGGGTGAGTGCAGAATCCAAACCTCGCTTCTAGGGTATAATTAATTTTAATGTCTAGCCAAGCTAAACCCAATTTGTCTAGCTATCTTTTTTGGGATACTCACATGGATAGTGTTGATTTTGATAAGCACGCATCTTATGTTATTGAGAAGGTGGTGACACGCGGGCAGTTTAATGATTGGCAAGAGATTAAACGTTATTATGGGCTTGATAGAATTAAGTCCTCGGTTGTAGGGATTAAAGCTATGCCTAGTCGTGTGACAGGGTTTTTATCGTTAGTATTAGATATACCTCTTGAAAGCTTTAGATGTTACAGAAACAAACCGTTAAGACTGAGACACTGGATTTATTAAGATCCTTGATGTCGCTTGAGATTTTGCAGCCATATTTTTTGGCTGGTGGTACCGCGCTTGCCTTGCAGCTTGGGCATAGACTATCTTATGATTTAGATTTTTTTGGCAAAATGAAACTAGACTACATGAGCCTTAGTGATGAGCTGAAGAGCTTAGGTTCTGTTCAGATGCTTGATTCTAATGAGCAAGCATATTGCTGTGAGATTAATAATATTAAAGTAGATATAGTTAATTATAAGAATCTGAGTTTGCTTAAACCGCTGGTGCCGCTAGATGGTCTTAGACTAGCTTCTGTAGAAGATATTGCAACCATGAAAATTAAAGCTTTAGAAGACAGAGGATATAAACGTGATTTTTACGATTTGTATAGTTTATTGGAGAAATATAGCTTAGAGCATTTGCTTACGCTGACTGAGCAAAAATTTCCTGAGACTAATAGGCTGCACACTTTGCGTTGTTTATTAGATTTTGCTGATGCCGAAGAGCAATCTGAGCCTAATATGCTTAATTTCAATGGTTCTTGGCTTGGAGTTAAGGATAGAATTATAACTGCAGTTAAGGCTATATCGCTGTAGTTTTGTGTAGTATCGTCATTGCGAGTGAAGCGAAGGATCCCACCGTGTGCCGCCCAGGGATCGTTACGCCGCTTCGCGGCTAACGATGACATATAATGAACTGGCTCCCCACACATCTATTGCTTTTTTTTGAAGCTGAAGTGGGGATGCTTCGACTTTACTCATAGTACCTATCCATGCAAAACTAGCTTTTTTGTTATTAAACTTCTTAAATTCGTTTTTTGTGTACTGGATTATGAAGTCTAAGACATTAGCTTGTAAAAGCTCATTGAACTTTTGTGAGTGCTTGTCTTGCATTGAGTATCTATAATTATATAACTTTGGCTGTGATTAATGCGTTATGACCGGATAGCTTTGCTAGAATTATAGTCATGAATACGATAATTGAGACAGTTATAGCCCGCGAAATCCTTGATAGTAGAGGCAATCCCACCGTAGAAGTAGATGTATATCTCGCTGATGGTAGTATGGGGCGTGCAGCGGTGCCTAGCGGCGCTAGCACTGGAGCTTTCGAGGCTTGTGAGCTCAAGGACGAGGATAAGAAGCGCTATGGGGGTAAGGGTGTCACCAAGGCAGTCTCTAATGTTAATCAGATTATCTCATCAGAAGTTATAGGGCTGGATGCAGCCTGCCAGGCTGAGCTGGATGATATCCTCATTAAGCTTGATGGTACTGAGAATAAAGCTAAGCTTGGTGCTAACGCGATACTAGGGGTCTCGCTTGCGGCGGCGAAGGCGGCAGCTGAATCTAGTGGGCTACCACTATATAGTTATCTCGGCGGACCTAACGCGCGCACTTTGCCGGTGCCGATGATGAATATACTTAATGGCGGTAAGCATGCGCTAGATAGCGTGGATCTCCAAGAGTTCATGGTGATGCCGACAGGGGCTAGCAGTTTCTCTGAGGGTTTGCGTTGGGGAACAGAAGTCTATCATGCACTCAAATCTGTATTGAAGAAGCAGGGCTATTCTACTAGTGTCGGTGATGAAGGTGGTTTTGCGCCGAGTCTCAAAGCTAATAGGCAAGCACTAGACGTGATTCTAGAAGCGGTGGCGTTGGCTGGCTTCAAAGCGGGTAAGGATTTGCATTTAGCTATAGATGGAGCTTGCACAGAGTTATATGACGTCAAGACTGGCAAATATAATCTAGAAAAAGAAGGCAAACAGCTTACTGGCGCGCAGATGGTAGATTTCTTCGCTGAGTGGGTGCGCGACTATCCGATTATATCTATAGAAGATGGCTTCTCTGAGGATGATTGGGAAACTTGGCAGTTAGCGACTCAGAAGCTAGGTGATAAGTTGCAGCTAGTAGGTGATGATTTGTTCGTGACTAATACTAAGCGTCTTGAGCGTGGTATCGGCTCGCATACAGCCAACAGCATACTGATTAAAGTCAATCAAATCGGCACGCTGACTGAGACACTAAACGCTATCGAGATGGCTAAGGTCGCTGGTTACACCGCTGTGATATCGCACCGTTCAGGCGAAACAGAAGATGCGACTATCGCAGATCTGGCGGTTGCTACTAACGCTGGTCAAATCAAAACTGGAGCACCTTGCCGCACTGATAGAGTTGCTAAATACAATCAACTCTTGCGCATAGAAGAAGAACTCGGCGCGCAAGCCAAGTACCTCGGACGCAAAGCGTTTTATAACCTCTGCAACGCAAGTGGTGGCGGCTGTGTGGCGGCGTAATGCCGAAAATCTGATGAAATGTGGCATAATTTTAGTATGAATGCTGCCAGAAATTACAATCAACATTTCCAGTATATTTTTGACTCTAACGGGAAAGAGTCTCATATCGTTGTCCCTATCAATCTTCTAGAAGAGTTTATTGAAGATGTAGAAGATTCAAGAGATATTCAAAAGTTAAAAAATGAACCAACTATTTCTTTTGATGATTTTGTAGCAGAGTTAAAAAAAGATGGCAAAATATAAGCTTGAATTAACTAAAACTGCTCAAAAGGATCTAAAAAAACTTGATACTCAAATCCTAAATAGGATTTTGCCTAAAATTAAAAGTCTCGAAGACGAACCATATCCAAATGGAGTTAAGAAATTGGTTACAGGCGATGGGTACAGGATTAGGATTGGTGACTATAGAATCGTTTATGATGTATATGAAGATTTGATTCTAGTTAAGATTATGAAGATTGGACATAGAAAGGATATTTATAAATAACATTAATACAGTCGCAATAATCCCCGCCCGCTACGAAAGCACTAGGCTACCGCGTAAGCTATTACTAGACCTAGGCGGCAAGCCAGTCTTGCAGCGCACTTACGAGCAGGTACTTAAGTCTAAACATATTAATAAAGTAGTGATTGCTGTTGATGATAAGAGACTCTATGATGCGGCTAAAGCTTTCGGGGCTGAAGTTTATATGACTAGCACTGAGCATCAGAGCGGCACAGATCGCATCGCAGAACTGGCACGCCAGAACCCAGATTGGGGGCTGATCTTGAACGTACAAGGTGATGAGCCTTTTATCGATCCTAATGATATTGATAAAGCTATAGAACCTTTTATTGCTGATCCTCTTCTCGAGATGGCAAGTCTCTATCATGAGATAACTGATATCGCTGAGATAGAGGCTAACTCTAACGTGAAGGTGGTGACAGATCTTAATGGTTTTGCGCTGTATTTCTCGCGGGCGGCTATACCCTATGAGCGCGACAGGATACTGCGTGGCGGCTCGCCGGGGATAGTATATAAAAAACATATAGGGCTTTATGCTTATCGCCGTGATGTCCTCTTGAGTCTGGCGTCTCTTCCAGTAAGCGAGCTGGAACGCAGCGAGAGATTAGAGCAGCTGCGGGCTCTAGAGAATGGTATTAAGATACGCATGGTTAAAGTGAAGTCGGCGCCGATAGGGATAGATACAGAAGAAGATTATCAGCGGGCGTTAAGCGTCATGGTTGCCTGAAAGTAGAAACTCGCTAAGCTCTAAATGTTTTATACCCTGGTAGTCGCCTCGTATCATTTCATCCATGGAGATTACATATTTAGGGTGGTTGTCTTTAATTTTGAGTAGATTGCCGAACTCCCTTGCAAAAGTCTTATCATCACTAATTTGGTATGCTACTTGATAATATTTTTTGATGCCAGCTTTTTCTGCCACAAAATCAATTTCATAAGCACCGAGCTGACCAACGCTAACCGAGTAACCTAATCTGCGTAAATGGATGTAAACGAGGTTTTCAATTACTTGGTTGATGTCATTGGCTTTATAGCCTATGAGTGCATGCCTAATCCCCAAGTCATTAAAATAGTGCTTTTGGTTAATTTGAAAAACTTTTTTGCCAGCTATTTCTGATCTTGGTACTTGGTGAATAAAATAAGCGTTGTGAAAATATTTAAGGTAATTAAGAATTACTGATGAGGAGATGGATGTTTTTTGTGATTTGAGATAATCACTAATACTTTTGGCTGATACTATAGTGCCAGTGTTAGCAGCAAGAAACAGTATAAGCCTGTCTAAGAAAGCTGGGTTACGCACCTTGTAGCGTTCGACTACGTCCCTTAACAGTATTGTATTGTAGATATTGCGCAAATAAGTGGAGATCATCTCTTCATCTTTATCAAGGCTGATTAAATACGGCAGAGAGCCGTACTTGATATAGTCCAGTAGAACTTGTTTGTTGTATTTAAGCTTATGGAAGTTTAGGTATTCTTGCAATGACAGTCCAAACACCTCAAAACTAATAGATCGTCCGCCTAATGAATTAGCGATGTCTCCTGATAGCATCTCGGCGTTACTACCAGTTATATAGATGTCATAATCACCTTGAGCATTTAAGGCCCTAATAGTTTTATGGAAATCTTTAATTTCTTGAACCTCATCTATGAATAAATATTTTTTGCTTTTAATATTTTTAAAGTAAGTTTTGACATGGTTAATTAGATCTTTATCGTCTTTAATATTTTCGAACTCATATAGCTCTTTATCTATGTATAGAATTCTTTTGTTAGGTACTTTCTTTTTTTTGATGGCAGCTATGATTTGTAAGAGAATATAACTTTTGCCAACACGTCTCTGGCCAACCAAGATCTTGATCAAGTCCTTGTTGATATATGGTGTGATCTTGCTTATATATTCGGGGCGTTCTATGTAAGTTTTAAGCATACTTATAATTATACCCTAATTTTAGCGAATTTTAAGTATACTTAAAAGATGATTTAGGCGCGCACTCTTATAATAACGAGGTCATATCCTCCGGCAGCGGCGCATAGAGCTTAATGAGCTTGCCAGTAATAGGCTGCTCGAACTCAAGACTCGCTGCATGCAGTAGATGCCGCGCGGCGGGCACTGAGGATGTGAAGCGATCTGAGTAGAATGTATCACCAAGTATAGGGTGACCTATGCTTTTGGTTTGCACGCGTAACTGATGAGTACGACCAGTTTTAGGCATAAGCCTTAGATGGGTTAGGTGCTTGCGCGGGTAAGTCTTAATCACTTCATAATCGGTGATTGCGGTTTTGTATTTTTTGCGAATTAGGAAATTCTCGAAGCTTATATCATCATCTTCTTTATTTTCGCGCTTGCGTGCGAGGTACTCTTGATAGAGTTTGCGTGCTTGGTTTTCGCTAACAGCGCTCCAGCGCTGCCAGCCGCGACCTTGCTTCTCTAGGCGCATATAGCTAACTAGATGCCCGCGCGCAGGCTCTATAACCCCGTCCACTATTGCTTCGTAGTTCTTGCAGATTTCTTTATCGGCGAATAACTCATTAAGTTTGCGGGTAGCTTCTTCAGTCTTAGCGAAGATGATTAAGCCACTAGTGTTTTTGTCGAGGCGATGCACTGGCTGCAAGCGACTGCGCCCATCACGCTCGCGCAGATAATTATCCAGTTCACCATGGAGATGGACTTTATCCTTACCTTCAGTCGCGAGAGTAGGATAGCCGCCTTCTTTGTTATAGACTATAAGCTCAGTGTCTTCATAGACTATGCGCTTAGCATCTATAATTAGTTTGCCTAAAGCTTCAGGTTTGATGCCAGAGTATTCGACACGATCGACACTAAGATCTAAGCGACGAGTGGCGAAACGCTCTATCTTGCCATTGACTTTGCAGCCACCTTGCTCTAGCGCGCGTTTGATGATGCGGCTACTAAGATCTGGGTATTTATCGCGCAGATAGTCTTTGAGTTTGATTTGTTCACTATGGCGTTTAGCGCCCATAATAATGCTTATAGCATGTTAGAGTATGGGGTTTATCTTGCGCACATGAGTCGTTTATGGCTCTATTAAGGCATTTACATTATACTAAGACTATGGCTAAGAATAACCACGACAATGCTGTCGATCAAGAACTAGAAGATGATGTTTTAGATCCTTCTGGTCGCTCGGCTTACGCTAAGCTCAAGTTCAAACCCGGCGCTGAGTACCCTAAGTTCACTCTTAATGGCAAGACTTGCTATAACGCTGCGTCTTGTTTCTTCCTCAGCCGCAAGCAAGGTCTGCACTCAGCCAAGATCGACGATACTCTGCTCTCTTACCTCGATACTTGTAAACGCGAGATCATTATGGAGATACCGCTGCGCAAAGACGATGGTACGCTGATGCCGATACAAGCATATCGCGTGCAGCACAACAACGCCCGCGGACCTTTTAAGGGTGGAATACGTTATCACGAAGAAGTAAATCTCACTGAAGTTCGTGAGATGGCGAACATCATGACTTGGAAGTGTGCGCTGGTGGATATACCTTTCGGTGGTGCTAAGGGCGGCATCGCGGTGAACCCTAAGAAACTCTCGGTGCATGAGCTTCGGCGCTTGACTAAAGCTCTAGTGGCGCATTTGGGCAATAACATCGGCCCGCATATAGATGTGCCAGCACCAGACGTGAATACTAATCCACAGATCATGGCTTGGATCTATGATGAGTTCGCTAAGAGCCATTCTGATGCGCCGCTGGCGGTGGTCACCGGCAAGCCTCTCGAGCTCGGTGGCTCACAAGGCAGGCTAGAAGCGACTGGGCGCGGAGTCGCGATAGTGCTGCGCGAAGCTTGCAAGCATCTTAAGCTTAATCTAGCTAAGCAGCGTATTGCTATTCAGGGTTTCGGTAATGTTGGTTATTTCGCTGCTAGTATTTTGCGCCGTGAATATGGCTGCAAGATAGTAGGTATTAGTAATGAGACTGGTGCAGTCTATAACTCTAAGGGCATAGACGTTGAAGATCTCTATCAATATAGTCTTGCTAATCGTAATGATTTTAGTGGTTATGGTGGCGCCAAAGCTATACCGCGTGATGAGCTGCTGGTCTGTGATTGCGATGTGCTTATACCGGCGGCGCTATCTAACTGCATAACTCGTGAGGTAGCCAAACAAACTAACGCCAAGATACTAGTCGAAGCAGCGAACGGTCCAACTACTGGTGCTGGTAATGAAGTTCTCTACAAGAAAGATGTTTTTATTATTCCTAGTCTATTAGCTAATGCTGGCGGCGTGGTGGCGAGCTATTTCGAGTGGGTGCAGAATTTGCAGCAGTTCTACTGGCCTTACGATAAGGTAGTCGCTGAGCTTGAAGCACGCATGGTCAAAAGTTTTTGGGATGTAGTTAATCTCTCTGTCGATAAAGACATCACTACCCGCCAAGCGGCTTACCATCTAGCTCTCGAGCGAGTGGCGGCGGCGGCGATACTTAGAGGATTTTAAGCTTGCTGCGTAATGCCCGATAACTGCGTTATGCTCGTCCTCACAATGCTCACATATGTTTAATATGCTCCGCTTGCTCGGACTCGCATGCCTTGTTCTCGAACATTACGCAGCAAGCTTAGTTGCTGCCATAAGATATTAGCCATGTTATAGTTTTATCTTATGTTGAATATAGGTAGATCTATCAGGAATCTCGTGCCAGCTAGTCCAAAAAAAACTTTGCTTGAGCGTTTAGACAAAGCCGCTAAATTTATAGGCGCTTGTTTTACTAGTGAAACTAGTCAATTAGAGCGTCAAGATGGTGAGAGGTTAGCTAAACATATTTTTTCTGATGATATGGGCTTAGAACTTGTGAAGGCAGAGAACGGGTCTGCTGAAGCGAAGCTAAAAGTTACTAACAAGCATTTTAATGGTTATGGTCTTGATATTTGTCACGGTGGAGTTTTAGCTACTGCTTGCGATACAGTGATGGCATGGGCTAGAGAGACTTTATGTGAGGCTGGTAAGGTTGCTGTAAATTCTACAATGTACACTCGTTTTTTCAAGCCCGTTAAGGAAGGGACAGAATTATTTTTTAGAGCTGCACATGTAGATCCTAAAAAATCTTTGGATGCTGTGTCAGAGTTACTCGTGACTATAACGGATTCTCTTGGTGATATTAAAGGCTATGCCAAGGGTGAGGTGGCGATAGTTGATAAAATGAAATTAGGGGGCGTCTAGGCAGCAGCGGCACTTAAATTTAATTTGTCGCCAAACCAAGTAATTATATAGCTGTAACCATTACGTAAAAATTCAAGAAAAGGTTTCATATAATCAGTATGTTGTTCAGCAGGGATCATAGCCTTAAGCTCCTCATGCTCTCTATGCCAGAGACTAGCTACTATTCTGTAGGCAGAGTCTTTTTCTTCTGTTGCCCAATCTCGCGCTTTAATCAGCAAAGGTTTAATTAGAGTTGAGTAACCCATAGGCTTTTTAAGGTGAAACGCAATTGCTAATTTGTTTGCAAAAGCCTCATCTTCTACTCCTAGTTTGCTAAATACTCTTTGCGTGTCAGTGGGAGGTCGGATTCTTGATGTTGTTATAGCAGTCATATTTTTATTGCGCAGCACAAACTCAGCCAAATAAGCTAAACAGAAACAACCATTGACTTATGGCTTGGTACTAACCTTGTACTGAGCTAATAGGAATCTTATCCAATAATTAAATTTCTGTAAATGCCCTTGTTTTTGTATGAGCACTGTGCTAATATAAAAATATGAGTCGTATAAAGGTATAAGACTCTTGGTTGGTAAATCATCTTGATGCGCTGTTACCGGCAGGATCTGCTTCGGTTCAACTACGTTATTGCTGATTTCACGACTAGGCTAGAATCAAAAGGAGAGAGAAGATGGCTAAAGTAATAAAGGACAGTAAAGAAATGGCTAATGAATTAAATAGTAAAAAAGAACGGTTACAGGCTCTCAATTTAACACTGGGGCAAATAGAGAAGAATTTTGGTAAAGGGGCAGTGATGCGCTTAGGTGATAAACCTGCAGTGCAGTTAGATGTGGTGCCGACTGGTGCGCTTAGTCTAGATCTTGCTCTCGGCGTCGGTGGCATACCACGCGGACGTATTATCGAGATCTATGGACCTGAGTCCTCTGGTAAAACCACACTCGCTATGAGTATCTGCGCGCAAGTGCAGAAGAAGGGTGGAGTGGCAGCGATAGTAGATGCTGAGCATGCGCTCGATCCTGTTTACGCTAAAGCCATCGGTGTGAATACAGATGATCTACTGGTGGCACAGCCAGATACTGGCGAGCAGGCTCTAGAGATTACTGAGCAGCTAGTACGCTCTGCTGCTGTAGATATAGTGGTAGTCGATTCAGTTGCGGCTCTAGTGCCGAAGGCTGAGATCGAAGGTGAGATGGGTGACCAGCTTCCCGGTCTGCAAGCGCGTTTGATGTCACAGGCTCTACGTAAACTTACAGGCATAGTATCTAAGACTAATACCATAGTAGTATTCATTAACCAGATTCGTCACAAGATCGGTGTGATGTATGGTTCACCTGAGACTACTACTGGTGGTAACTCGCTGAAGTTCTATTCAAGCGTGCGTATGGATATACGCAGAGTAGAGACCATCAAGAAAGAAGGCGAGAATATCGGAAATCACGTCAAAGTCAAGATAGTCAAGAACAAAGTAGCACCTCCATTTAAGCAAGCTGAGTTCGACATCATCTTCGGTAAAGGCGTAGATAGTGACGGTTGTATCTTCGATGCGGCTGTATCTCTTGGCATAGTGGTGAAAGCAGGTGCTTGGTATAGCTATCATGATGAGAAAATCGGTCAAGGTCGCGAGAATTCTATAGCTTTCCTCAAAACACAAGCTAAGCTGATGGAAGAGATAGAAATGAAAGTACACGCTGAGATCGCAGCTCGTAATGCGGCTTCTGGCGGTGTAGATCTCGCTGAGTTCGCCGGCATGGATGAAGAGTCAGACGAAGATGGCGTAGTTACTGAAGAAGACGCTCTGCTTAACTAGTTGATTAATTAGAGGCGGCGCATTCTGTCCCCCTGCGCCGCTCCTTAATTTTCGGCCTCGAGCAAGACCCTAGTAGCGGATTTCCTCCCCGCTATTGGTCATAGCTTTCGAGCCCTCAGCTGTGGGCTCGCCAATCTCAACATACCTCAGTGCCTTTGATTAGGTGCTGGGGTTTGTTGGTTTTATGAATTAAGTTTGCTCTTTATATTTTCTGCGATCTTGGTGTTAATTCCCGGGATCTTGCATATTTCCTCGATACCGGCATCCTTAAGCTTGTTTAGTGTTCCAAAATGTTTTAATAGAGTCTTTTTTTTAGCTGGGCCTAGGCCGGGGATAGCATCAAGCTCGCTGAGGGTTGAGCGTTTAGATCTGAGTTTACGGTGATAAGTAATGGCGAATCTATGGGCTTCATTGCGAATTCGTTGCATTAAGAATAGTTCTGGAGATTTACGGTCTAATATTATTGGCTTGTTTTCGCCCGGTAGATAGATCTCTTCTTCTTTTTTGGCTAGGCCGACTGCGCGTATGTGATCTAAGCCAAGTTCGCGCAAAATCTCATAGGCAGCATTAAGCTGACCCTTACCGCCGTCGATGATGATGAGGTTGGGTAGTGACTCATGGTCATTGTGATTTGTGTCTGCTAGTTCTGGATTGCTTCGCCCTTCGGGCTCGCAATGACGGTTCTGACGCTGCGCTCGCAATGATGAATTGCTGTTCGCTTGCGCTGCTGAGTATCGTCTAGTCACTACCTCGCGCATGGAAGCGAAGTCGTCATTTTGGTCGCGTGAGATTTTAAAACGACGATAATCATCTTTAGCAGGCATGCCATCTATAAATGTAACCATGCTGGCGACTGTGCTTGTGCCCTGCATGTGTGATATATCGAAACACTCTATGCGACTAGGTTCTGTGCGCATATCTAATTCGCGTTGTAAATTACTGAGTGCAAGGTTAATGTTTTTAGAAGCCTCTTCCATGCGCTCTAGTTTGATTTTTTCTATTATGACTTTGCCATTGCGGCGCGCGAGTTCTACTTGAGCGTATTTGTCGCCTTGTTTAGGGGTGATTAGTTTTACTTTTTTACTGTGTCTTTCGCTGAGCCAAGAAGAGAACAGTTCGTTAGATTCTTCACTGAGTTTATGGCTGAGTATAATCTCATCGGGTAGCTCAGAGTCTGGTATTTGTGCGTAGTACTGCACAAAAGCCTCCTCGAAGATACTATCTTCAGTGTCATCTTCACTAAACTCTAGCTCACTGGTTTCACGGTTAATCACTTTGCCTGAGCGGATCTTAAAGATCTGCAAGCAGGCCAAATCTTCGCCGCCAACCACCAAAGCAAAAATATCCTGATTAAGATTGGTATTTTCAGAAATTACGTTTTGTCTTTCGTTGAAAGTCTCTAGTGCTTTAATGCGATCGCGCAAGTTAGCAGCTTTTTCGTACTCTAGATTGTCGCTTGCTGCCATCATTTCAGCTTCTAGTAGATCGCGCAGATCTCTATGATCACCTTTAAGTAGCATCTCAACTTGGCGTATCATGCCGCCATAGTCTTCCTCAGAGACTAGCTTTTGGCAAGGTCCTAGGCATTTACCTAGATCATAATTAAGACAGGGTCTGTTCTTGAATGGTGGGATTTTTTTGCGCCGTAACGGGAATAGTTCGTGTACTAGATTAAGATTTTCGTACATTGCTGAGACATTAGTGTAGGGTCCGAAGAACTTATTGCGAGTGTTTTTGGCACTGCGTTTATAGTTGTCTATATTACGGATAGGGATAAGGCGCGGATAGGCTTCATCATAAGTGATCACCAGCCAAGGGAAGCTTTTATTGTCTTTAAGTAGCACGTTATATTTTGGTTGATGCTTGAAGACGAGGTTAGATTCTAGTATCAGTGCTTCTTTTTCTGATTTGGTGATAATGGTTTCGATGCGCGTGATTTTAGGTACTAGGTGTTTAAGCTTAGGACGTTCATCCCAGTGTGATTCATTCCAGTATGAACGTACACGGCTGCGTAGATTAATTGCTTTACCTATATATATGATGCGATCGCTGCGATCATAGAATAAATAGACTCCCGGTTCCTTGGAGAGCTTGGTTAACTGAGCGCTAAGTGCTTCGCTGGGCATCTATATATATGTTATCGTGTTGGCAAATATCATTTGTGGGATCCTTGTGCTGCTGCATGGGGATCGCCACGCCTGCTGCGCAGGCTCGCGATGACAGAATGCGTCATTGCGAGGAGCGTAGCGACGAAGCAATCCCAATGCTGTTGCGCAAAGTATAGGGATCCTTTCGCGCTCAGGATGACGGGTTCGCTATAATTATTTATCGTGCATATTAAGCGCCGCCCCACTAATCAAGTCCGCATCAGTGACTCACTATATATAGGTTCTGAGCATCCTATAGTGGTGCAGTCTATGACTAACACTCTTACTGCTGATATTGATGCAACAGTAAGACAAATCCAAGAACTATATCAAGCCGGTTCTGCTATAGTGCGTATCACTGTTAATGATGACGAGGCTGCTCTTGCCGTGCCTGAGATAGCAAGACGCGTAGCTGATATACCATTAGTAGGTGATTTTCATTATAACGGTCATTTGCTTTTGACTCGCTATCCAGATTGCGCCCGCGCACTATCTAAGTATCGTATTAACCCCGGTAATGTTGGGCGTGGTGATAGGCATGATAGTAATTTCGCTGCGATGATTAGAGCTGCGATTCAGTATGATAAACCAGTGCGTATAGGCGTGAATTGGGGTTCACTTGATCAAGAGTTATTTACTGAGATGATGGATGCTAATGCGCGCGGCGAACTAATCAATAGTGGATTGCTTCGCTTCGCTCGCAATGACGAGTGCCCCTCCGAGGAGCGTGCTGGCGAAGCAACCCCATTGTCTACGCGCGAAGTCATTTATGAAGCGATGATCGCTAGTGCTCTGGGTTCAGCCAAACAAGCTCAAGAGCTAGGTCTTAGCGCAGATAAGATTATTATTAGTGTCAAAATGTCTGAAGCGCAGGATTTGATTGAGGTTTATCAGCGCATTGCTCCTCTCTGCAATTATCCTCTGCATCTGGGTCTTACTGAAGCTGGTACTGCGATCAATGGTATGATCGCAAGTTCTGCGGCGATGGGTATACTGCTGCAGCAAGGTATCGGTGATACTATTCGTATGTCGCTTACGCCGAGTGTTGATGCAGGGCAACTCTCTGATCGCAGCCTCGAAGTGCGTGCTTGCCAGCAGTTATTGCAGTCATTAGAGCTTGCATATTTCAAACCCTCAGTTACTAGTTGTCCGGGTTGCGGGCGTACTACTAGTAATTATTTCCAAAAACTAGCAGATGAAATTAATGACTATACTGCTATTAAAATGCCTGAATGGCGCAAGCGTTATCCTGGTGTCGAGAAACTTAAAATAGCAGTGATGGGTTGCATCGTTAACGGTCCGGGAGAATCTAAGTATGCTGATATCGGTATTAGTCTTCCAGGTAACAACGAAGATCCAGCGGCACCAGTCTATATAGAAGGTAGTCTGGTAAAGACTTTGCGCGGGGATAATATAGCTGCTGAGTTTAAGACTATGCTTGATAGTTATATTAGGCAGCGATATGCTATTTTACTAGCTGCTGATTAACACATAGCTCCACCAGAACTCTAATTGCTTTAGAGATACCTGCATCTAGCTCAGAGAGCGTCGCCCCGCCATCCATATAGGCTGGACTTGAGACTATTAAATTCTTACGATCGAGAATGCATTCTGTTGTGAGACAAGTTTTAGCTTGCACGCCAATAGTACGCAGTGCTTCATTAGGTCCAGCTTCAAGACCGAGAGTTAAAGTGATGTCTGGACTTTTATCAGCGAGTGATAGCGCGACTAGTGCTGGCGCGATGCAGATTGCTGCTATCGGTTTGCGCAAATCATAAGCTTCACGAATTATACGTTTAAGTTCTGCATTCACTGTCGCTTGTGGACCGTCGAAGGCGAAGCTACAAAAATTCTTAGCGACACCATAGCCGCCCGGCAAAGCAAGAGCATCATAATCTTGCATCGATACTTGACTTAAATCTAAAATATCACCGCGGGCAATTCTAGCTGCTTCGATAAGAACATTACGCTCTTCTTGCATCTCAGTATCGTTAATAAAATTCAAGACATGATGTTGCTTGATATTGGGAGCCGCGCATTGGAACTTAGCACCCTCACGGTCTATAGCGAGTAGAGTTAATACCGCTTCGCGGATTTCGGCTCCGTCTTTGGCGCCGCAACCGGCTAATAACACTAATACTTTGGGTTCTTTCATAAGTTTATATTTTAGCTTGTCATTGCGAGGGAAGCTATCACAACGTCATTGCGAGACACGAAGTGTCGAAGCAATCCCCATGCTGGCACCCAATGGATTGCCACGGCGGCTTTGCCGCCTCGCAATGACGGATCTATTTTGGGCATAATATAATTATTAGTAAATGGACTTCAATAAATTCACCAAGAACCTCCAATCTGCAATACTAAATTGTAGAGAGCTGACCAAAAACTTAGATCACGCCAGCATAGAGCCTGAGCATATTTTTGCTTCGGCACTTTTGCTTGATGAGGCGAAAGGATCTGTTTTCACTAAAGTTTTTGATGAACTTGGCGTTAACACTCTTAAGCTAAGCGATGAGATTAGGAGCTATCTTAAAAGCTTGCCCAAATCTAGTGCTATGTCTATGGCAGCAGATCAGTTAGCTGTATCAGCTAATACTCAAGACTTTCTTACTAGTGCTGAGGCTATAGCCAAGAAGATGCAAGATGAGTATGTCTCACTTGAGCATATAGTAGTAGCGGCGCTTGATGCCAAGATGCCAGCAACTAAGGGTATACGCAAAATCCTCGAGTCTCAAGGACTCACTAAGGATAAGGTTCTTAAGAGCATAGACAAGCAGCGCAAGGGGCAGCGTGTGACTAATGACAACCCTGAAGCAACTACTGATGCGTTGAAGAAGTTCGGTAAAGATCTTACTGAGATAGCAGCCCAAGGCAAAATAGATCCAGTTATAGGTAGAGACGATGAGATACGCAGAGTAATTCAAGTGCTCTCGCGTCGCCGCAAGAATAACCCAGTGCTGGTAGGTCCGCCGGGTGTTGGTAAAACCGCTATAGCAGAGGGTTTGGCATTGCGCATCATAAATAAAGATGTGCCAGAAGGTCTGAAGAATAAGCGAGTGATAGAGCTAGATATGGGCGCGCTTGTGGCTGGTGCTAAGTTTCGTGGTGAGTTTGAGGAGCGTCTCAAAGCCGTGCTTAAAGAAGTGCAAGCCTCGGAGGGCGAGATAGTTCTGTTCATTGATGAGCTACATACAGTAGTAGGAGCTGGTGCTACAGAAGGTTCTATGGATGCTGGTAATTTACTCAAGCCAGCGCTTGCTCGTGGTGAGTTGCATTGTATCGGTGCTACTACTATAGATGAGTACCGCAAATACATAGAGAAAGACTCTGCGCTTGAACGTCGTTTCCAGTTAGTTGCTGTAGATGAGCCGAGCGTAGATGAGACTATATCTATACTTAGAGGTCTTAAGGAGAGATATGAAGCGCATCATGGTGTGCGCATCAAGGACTCGGCGATAGTGGCTGCTGCTAAGCTTAGTCATAGATATATCGCTGATAGGTTCCTGCCGGATAAGGCTATAGATCTTATTGATGAAGCTACAGCTAAAGTGCGCGTGGAGATTGACTCTGCGCCGGCTGAGCTTGATCATCTCGATCGTCGTATTATGCAGCTGAAGATAGAGCGCGAAGCCCTATCTGCTGAGAATAATATAAGCACTGGTGATAGCGCCGAAGAGAATAAAGAGCGTCTCGATAAAGTTGAAAAAGAACTTATTGAGCTTGAAGCAGACGCTACTAAACTTAGAACTCAATGGCAAAACGAAAAAGCTGCTATAACTGGTGTTAAAGATCTTAAACAACAAATAGAAATAACCAAAATTCAGATAGAAGAAGCTGAGCGTAAGGCTGACTTGCAGAAGGCTGCTGAGCTTAAGTATGGTGTCTTATTGGATTTGGAGAAGAAGCTCAAAGCTGCTGAAGAACAGGGTTCTGGCGCTAAGGCTAAGAAATCTTCGCAGCAGAGCCTAGTTAAAGAGGCGATAGACGAGCATGATGTAGCTAATGTAGTAGCTAAGTGGACAGGTATCCCGATGGAGAAATTACTTGCTGAAGAAAGCGAGAAGCTGCTCGATCTTGAAGCTTTCTTGCACAAGCGAGTTATAGGTCAAGATGAGGCTGTGACTGCTGTGGCTGCTGCAGTTAAACGCTCGCGTGCTGGTCTCTCTTCGCCTAATAGACCTATTGGTTCGTTTATGTTCTTAGGTCCTACTGGTGTTGGTAAGACTGAACTAGCGAAGGCTCTTGCTGAAGCACTTTTCGATGATGACACTGCTGTTACGCGCATAGATATGTCTGAGTATCAGGAGGAGCATACAGTCGCTCGTTTAATAGGTGCGCCTCCGGGTTATGTCGGCTATGAAGAGGGCGGTCAGCTCACTGAAGCAGTGCGCCGCAAACCTTATTCAATAGTGCTTTTCGATGAGTTTGAGAAGGCGCACCCTGATATCGCTAATGTCATGTTGCAGATACTTGATGAAGGGCATCTTACTGATGGCAAGGGCAAGAAAGTAGATTTTAAGAACACTATTATCATCATGACTAGCAACTTCGGTTCGCAGATGATAATTGAGAATCTTATTGATGGCATGCCTAGCCTTAGTCATAACGAAGAGGATGACGACGATGATGGCGCTAATGTAGATGTTGATATTCAAGCCCAGAATTCTATAGACAAGAAGGAACGTCTCAAAGAAGAAGTCTTGCAGGCGATGAGAGAATATTTCCCGCCAGAGTTCTTGAATAGAATTGATGAGATCATAATATTCCAGCCGCTACAGATTTCACAGATGAAACGTATAGCCGAGATACAGCTAAGAGGCTTGCGCCAACGTCTTGAGGAGCGTAGGGTTGAGCTTGATATTACTGATTATGCGCTTGAACACCTTGGTATTATTGGTTTTGACCCAGTCTATGGTGCGCGTCCGCTTAAGCGAGTAATACAGCAGCGCATTGAAAACGAGTTAGCTAACCTAATTCTGGCTGGCAAGTTGCCTGATAATTCTATTGTCGAAGTGGACTTCGAAGATGAATTTAAATTTAGCGTCAAACCGCGCAAAACTGCTAAAACTAAGCAGTAATGGCTCTTATTCATCTGCTGCCTGAAGAATTAAGTAACCAAATCGCAGCTGGCGAGGTGGTGGAAGGGCCCTCTTCTGTAGTTAAGGAACTCGTCGAGAACAGCATAGATGCTGGGGCAAGTCGTATTACGGTAGAGCTGTCTAATCAGTTGCGTGATATTCGTATCGCTGATGATGGCTCGGGTATGAGCCCAGAAGATCTTAAGCTAGCTTTTAAGCGTCACGCTACTAGCAAAATATCTTCAATAACGGATTTATACTCACTTATTACTAATGGTTTTCGCGGTGAGGCACTGGCGAGCATAGCTTCAGTATCTAAGCTTACTTGCATCACTAAGCGCGCTGAAGATGCTCAGGCTTCTAAGTTATATATAGAATCTGGTCTTGAAGAGCTGAGCAGCGCTGGAGCTAGCACTGGTACTAGTATTCAGGTTAGTGATTTATTCTTCAATACACCGGTGCGCATGAAGTTCCTTAAATCCTCTAATCGCGAGCGCAACGATATTGTAGATTTGGTTCGTGCTTTTGCTTTAGCTAGGCCAGAGATAGCGTTTACGCTTAAGATCGATAATAAAGTACTGCTCGAGACTAAGCCGTATATGATGTCATCACCAGTGCAAGCTCCGTCATTGCGAGCGCAGCGAAGCAATCCGGTAGTGGATCGCCACGCCGCTGACGCGGCTCGCGGTGACAAGTCGAGTCATTGCGAGGCACAGAGTGCCGAAGCAATCCACGACGGCAAGTTGACATTAATAGACATCTTCGGCAAGGAATTAGAAACCCAACTACTTCCTATAGAGCTTGAGCGCGGTGATATTAACATTAGTGGCTATATTACTGACACTAGCTATCAGCGCTCAGATCGCCGTGGGATATACACCTTACTTAATAATCGTGTGATTCGCTGTCCGGTGCTGAGATCCGCTATAGATGCAGTTTATAAGCAGCATCTGGCTAGCGGCAAATATCCGATAGTGTTGCTTAAGGTGGAGATGCCAGCAGAGGATATCGATGTTAATGTCCATCCAAATAAACGTGAAGTTAAATACAAAAACTCTAATGCTGTTTACACCGCTGTTGGTGATGCTATTGCTAAGGCACTTGCTCAAGCTGTCTTCGCTAGTGTTGGTACTAGGCAGATCAGTCTGCAAGATGCGTCATTGCAAGGTATGGCTGATGTGTCATTGCGAGGTACAGGTGATACGTCATTGCGAGGCACTGAGTGCCGAAGCAATCCCCATGCGCCTGCTCAAGGGATCCTTCGCTTCGCTCAGGATGACGCTTTGCAAGAATCTGGTCATTGCGAGGAGGGCGAAGCAATCAACAACTCGCAATGGATTGCTTCGCCTTCGGCTCGCAATGACAGATTTAATCCTGTGCAAGCCCCACAAGACTTCGATCACTATGTCGAACCTAGCACCACTACTGCAAGCAGCCGTAAATTCATCTCTCGTTTGGGTGCTATTGATATTAGTGAGATAGAAGATGATAAGCGCAAAACTTCAATTAGTTCTCAAGGCAACAAAACTAGTTTTGAGATAGTTAGTAGTGATGGTGCTAGAGCTGTAATATGTCGCGGAGATTTTGTTGGTGAAAATTGGCTTAAAGACAAATACCTAGCTTTTGTGCAGGAGCTTGCGACTGAGATATTAGAGCGCGAGCCTGCTATCAGGGCGAGCACAGCTAGATCGCGCCCTGCCCGCAACCCCTCTAAATCAGTGTTGAAGCAGCTTTGGGCGCGTGATCACTATACTTGTGTTTATTGCGGCAAGATACTTTTAGATCCTGAGATAGCATCAGCAGCTAAGGCGCGCTCGCAAGATCATAAGGCTTTTCGCAGCTATCTTAATGCTAAAGGTGAGATGGTCACTGTAAATATCTTCGATGAGCATGCGGCTACTTATGATCATCTGCTGCCAGCTTCTCAGTTTACAGAACTTAATTTAGAGCTTGATAATCTTCTCACTTCTTGCCCAGCATGTAATAAGCGCAAATCTGATAGTCTTGCGACTAATACTTGGACTAGTGCAGCTAAGCGCAGTAATGCGTGGGCGGAGATAACTGCTGATAATCCTTTGCAGCTTGCAGATTGTAATTTTAGTTCTGCTGTGGATTGTTTGTAATAATTTGCTTTAAACTTTAGTCAATGGATTGCTTCGCCCTTCGGGCTCGCAATGACCGGTCCCATTGCTTTGCTGTGCTTGCATGACAATATGTTTGCGGTGACAAATAATATTTTGTTAGATAATAATCTCCCAAAGTTAGCCCCCAGAGCCTAATATGCTAGTTTTCTGAGAAACTGGGTAGGTAATATTTATGACCGATGCATATATTGTAGATTTAGTTCGCACGCCGTTAGGCAGAGGAAAATTAGGTTGCTCACTTTCTGAGTTGCATCCTGCTGATTTAGGTGCAGCGCCAGTGCGCGCATTAGTTGAGCGCAACAAACTTGATCCTAAACTTATTGATGATGTGATTTATGGTTGCGTTACGCCGGTGGCTGAGCAAGGCATGAATATCGCGCGTATCATTGCACTATTAGCGCTAGCTGAAAATGTACCGGGCGTGCAAATCAATCGCATGTGCAGTTCTGGTATGCAGTCTGTTGAGATGGCATCTCAAGCTATTAAAGCTGGTGATGCTGATTTGATTATCGCTGGTGGTGTTGAGAGTATGAGCCGCTGTCCTATGGGCGTAGATGGTTTGCCGTTACCGATGTCGCCTAATCAAGGCAGCACGCTAGCAGAGAGCTACCTCAAGAAATATAACGTTAAGTCTATGGGTCAGTCCGCAGAGATGATCGCTGAGAAATGGGGTTTCAGCCGCGAGCAGATGGATGATTACGCGATTGAGTCTCACCGTAAGGCTTTTGCGGCGCAAGAGGCTGGACACTTCAACAAAGAAATTATCGCTGTTGAGACACCAAGCTTCGGGCTAGTAAATAAAGATGAAGGTATAAGATCTAGCGTCGATAAAGCTAAGATGGCAACACTGCCGACACCATTCAAAGATGGCGGCGTAGTGACTGCTGCTACTGCTTCGCAGATCACCGATGGTGCTGCTGCTGTTCTATTAGCTAGCGAAAAAGCGCTAAGCAAATACGGTCTCAAGCCGCGCGCGCGCATAGTCAAGACTTATGTTTGTGGTAGTGATCCTGAGATGCAACTCACGGGACCTATCCCAGCAACCAAAAAAGTTCTTGAGCTTACTGGCCTGCGTGTTAGTGATATAGATCTGTTCGAGATTAATGAAGCGTTCGCGTCTGTGGTGCTCGCTACTATCAAAGAACTAAATATTCCAGTAGATAAAGTTAACGTCAATGGCGGTGCTATAGCTATGGGTCACCCACTGGGCTGTTCTGGAGCGCGCATACTATCTACTCTAGTTAATGAACTTGAGCGCCGTAACCTTAAGCGTGGACTGTTAACCATGTGTATTGGTTTTGGTATGGGGATTGCTACTGTAGTAGAGCGTGTCTAAGACACCGCTTTAAAATACAACTTAGTTATAGTCGGCAAGACATGCTCAGTGAACCATTGATCTTCTTCGCTGACATCTAGGTTATGTTCCAGCACGGCTGTAGCCACGGACTCGATCATGCCAGCAATGGCGACAGCAGCCACTTCGAAATTCACACCTTGAACGCGGCTTTTAATTAGTATCTGGCGGGTGCGCTCGACTAGACGAGAGCGCATGGCAGAATAGTCACGTTTAAAATCAGCATCAGTCTCAGCAAGCTCGCGGCTAAATTTAATCACCGCAGCATTATCCATAAAGCTCTCGAATACTGCTTTAAGATCTTTGCGCAGCGCGCGATACGCTTCGCGGCCGCGACCGTAGTCTTGATTAAGATCTATGCCGCCGTTAGCAGCAGTGTAGAGATCTGCTTCGACTTGAGCGACTAGAGCGTAGAAGACGTCTTTCTTATCGTTGAAATAAAGATAGAAAGTTCCGTAGCCAAGTTCAGCGCGCTTGACTATGTCGTGCACGGTGGCATGATGAAAACCCTTATCTGAGAAAACATTTTTGGCGGCACTCAATATGCGATCCCGGGTTAGCTTAGCTTTGCGGGTCTTGAGCTCGACTGAGGTTGCTGACATTAGCTATTAATTATAGCAAAAACTGATAAAATATGCTCAAATCCTCATAATATATGATTAATAGTTAGTGGCAAGCTCTACTCTTAAAAGGCTTATTCAAGAATCTAAAGCTCAGCATGGCTTGTTCGCCGTGGCTATGGTGGCTATGGTCTTCGATGGTATGGCTAACGTGCTGCCATCGTGGATAGTCAAAGTATCTATAGATGGGCTTGCTGCTCTTGAGCGCGGTGCTAAAAGTTTTGATCTGCTGCCAAGTCAGCTGCATAAATTTACTCAGTGGAGTCTAGAACTTAGCACGGTGAATTTTGCGCTAGTCTTGCCACTTGCTATTGTTGTGGTCTTCTTAATAGAGGGAGCCTGCAAATTCTCCTACCAATATCTGCTGCGTAAGATCGGCGTACTGACAGCAGAAGATTTGCGCAACAAATTCCACGCGCATCTTAGCCGTCTACCATTAGCGACTCAAGCTAAATACGAATCTGGTTCACTAGTCTCTGTAGTTAGCAGTGATCTTAATAGTCTTCAGTCTTGGCTGGCTGAAAGTCTGAGTAATTTTTTTAATGATGGTTTCAAGGCTTTGTTCTTATTAGTCTGGCTACTAATACTAGACTGGAAGCTGACTCTTATCACCGCGATTATTCTGCCACTATTCGCTATTCCAGTAGCGCAGCTCGGCAAATCTATACGCCGCTATAGCCGTCAGGGACAGGATTACATAGGTACTGTTAGTACTTTTGTCGCTGAGACTCTTGCTAATCAGCGTGTGATCAAAGCTTATAACCTCGAGGCTTGGCGTGATCAATGTTTTGCGCGCGAGTCGGCGACTCTCGCTAAGCTCAATCAGAAATGGGTCTTCTATATGGCGCTAGTGTCGCCGCTAACTAATATAGTAGGGGCTGTTGGTATCGCCGCGATACTTTATCTTGGACTCAGCTCAGTAGTGCATGGATATATTTCAGTGGGTGAGTTCTCGTCGTTCTTCGTCACCAGCATACTGCTCTATGATCCGATTAAGCGTCTTGGTAGGGTCGCTACTATCATACAGTCAGCGCTGGGAGTAGCTGAAAGAGTCTTCCAAGTATTAGATGAAGAAGTGCAGAGTGAAGGCGCAGTTACTGGCGTGCAGGCTAAGCAGGCAGCGATAGAATTCAGACATGTGAGTTTTGGCTACGGTTCTAGAGAGCTGTTTAGAGATCTTAATCTTAAGATAGAAGCCAATTCTAGTGTGGCTTTGGTCGGGCCTAGTGGTGGCGGCAAAACCACGCTGGTGAGTCTAATCCCAAGGTTCTATGAGATTAATTCTGGTGAGATATTAATTAACGGTATTAATATTAAGTCGATGAATTTGCATGAACTCAGGCAACATATAGCTCTAGTCACTCAAGAGCCATTATTGTTTACGGGGACTATTAGGGAGAATATTATGCTTGCTGATGTCATTGCGAGCGAAGCGAAGCGTCATTGCGAGCGAAGCGAAGCAATCCCCATGCCGTCATTCGATGGATTGCTTCGTCGTGCCGATGGCACTCCTCGCAATGACGATACTGACAGGCTTGCTTACGCCCTCAAAGCTTCCCATGTCGAGGAGTTCAGCAGCAAAATTGGTTTGGATACTAATATAGGCGAGCGCGGTGCTAATCTCTCAGTCGGGCAGAGACAGCGCGTAGCTCTGGCTAGAGCTTTCTATAGTCAGGCACCGATAATCCTGCTGGATGAACCGACTAGTGCTCTTGATAATGAATCGCAAGCTTATGTTCAAGATGCCATCGAGAAGCTAATGGCTGAGCGCACTGTGGTGATTATCGCTCATCGTCTTAGCACTGTAGAAAAATGTAATCGCATAGTCTATATAGAAGATGCTGCGATTAAAGAGATGGGAAGTCATGCTGAGCTGCTTGCATCTGCGTCGGCGTATGCTAAGTTGTTAGAGTAGATGTTTGGTTTAATGCTTAATGGATTGCTTCGCTTCGCTCGCAATGATAGCAAAAACGTGACGGGTGTCACGTTTTTGCGCTTGCGTGGGCGAGTGCATCATTGAAGGTTTTGCGCATTTAAGTAGAGACGCATATTATAATGATTCTCAATGCAACTATTAGCACTATTACTTCTAATCTTTTGTAGCCCAGTCCACGCGGCTAGCCCTGAAGTCCAGCGTCTCGAGACTATAGTGATGGCGCAGGTAAATAATATAGTGCCTGCTGCTATAGTCAGCGAGCCAGCGATGGTTCTCGATAAAACTATAGTCAAGCAAGGACAATTAATCATAGCCAAGTTCACAGATCTTAAATCTAAGCCTACGGTTTATTTTATGGATAGAGAGTTTAAGACTTATAAGACAGCTGAAAACAGCTACTGGACTGCTATTCCTGTTGATGCTCTGGCTAAGCTTGGTGATTATAAGCTTAGTGCTAAAGCCGGTTCTTGGTCTCAAGAGAGCACGATTAAAATCCTGGATAGTAAGAAGGGCGTGCAGCATATTCATCTTGCTGATGATAAAGATGATCTAGTGGCAACACAAAAAGAACTTAACGCTGTCGGCACTGGCTTGCATGCAGACTCTGATTCTAAACTTTGGTCAGGTAAGTTCGTCTATCCTAATAAAGCTGCTAAATCTAGTCCCTTCGGTGTGAAGCGTTCATATAATAATGGTCCGCTGGATAGTTATCACAAGGGTCTTGATTTTGCTGCGGGCACAGGCTCGCCGGTGCTAGCTCCTGCTGCTGGCAAAGTAGTAACCGTAGGTTACGAGAAAGAAGGGTTCGTGGTGCATGGTAACTCTGTAATTCTTGATCATGGTCACGGTATCACTTCTATATATATGCACCTAAATACTGTTGATGTAAAAGTCGGTGACCTGCTTAAAGCTGGCGATAAGATAGGTACAGTTGGTCATACTGGTATCTCCACTGGACCGCACCTGCATTGGGGTGTATATGCTCACGGTACTAGTACTGATCCAGAGCAGTTTGTGGCTTCGCCAATAGGATTTTAGTTACTTAGCTCTTGCACTGAGTTGATTAGCTTGCGAGACTTTAAGCGCCAGTGACACCAGGAAGAGATTAACCAGCATCGAAGTGCCGCCATAACTTAAGAATGGCAGCGGCACGCCAGTAATAGGCATTAGACTTAAATTCATACCAATATTAACAAAGATGTGGAATAGTAGCATCGAGAATATTCCTACCGCAATAAAAGAATTGAATTTGTTAGATGATAGCGAAGCGGCTTTAATTATGCGCAAGCAGAGTAGAGAGTAGAGCGCTACTACGGTAATAGCACCGATAAAACCCAGCTCCTCGCCAATAGCGGAGAAAGCGAAGTCGGTGTGTTGCTCGGGCACAAAATGTCCTTGAGTAAGATCACCAGCATGAATGCCGCGCCCAGCGAGCCCGCCACTACCAATAGCATAGAGGCTTTGGATGATGTGATAGCCCGCACCAAGAGGGTCAGAATCTGGATTGAGAAATATAGTTAGGCGTTGCTGTTGGTATTCTTTAAGTAAGCTCCATAGCCAAGGTCTAACTATAATCGAAGCTATGTTAGTAGCGATCAATATGAATAATCCAGCCATACGCAGTGGTTCGCGCCAGACTTGATAGTAATAAGCGACGCTAGCAACTACTATGATCATGAAGATGAGAGCAGGTAGAGTTAGGCTCATGCTGAACCATGGGTGTGAATAATCGAAGAGTTTATAACCGAGTGAAGCACAGATAGCTGTAATCAGAGGCGAGATTAATACCAGCAGCTGCACGACGCTGGCGCCAGCCCAATAGAGCATACCTAGGCTAATTGCGATATAGACAAGAGTAGTGCCTAGGTCTGGCTGCAAGAGTACTAGTATCGCCGGCAAAGCCACTATGGCAGCGGCTTTGAAGATGTCGAAATAATCGCGCACTTGGTGTGATGAGAGCCAAGTCGCAAGAATAATAATCAGACATATTTTAGTAAGTTCGCTCGGCTGCACGCTAATCGGTCCTAGCTGTAGCCAACGCTGCGCGCCGAGTACAGTGCTGCCGAAGATCTTGAGGATAATAAGAAGGATAATATTGAACCAATATATTATCCCTGAGTAATGTTTGTAGAATTGCAGGTCTATATGTCTATGTATCCAAATTACGGCACTTAGCGTTACCGCGAAAAACACTAGCTGCTTAAGTAAAAAATCGCCACTAGCGGTAGTTGCTTGTACGTAGAAACCAAAAACAATTAATGCAAGAGTAATATAGACTAGCTGTCTATCACCGATGCGGCTCAGTATTTGTTCTAGTTGTTGTTTAATGGACACGTGCATAAATAATTATGCTATAGGCTGTGTCATTGCGAGCCGAAGGGAAACAAAGTGTCATCGCCACGCCCCTTCGGGGCTCGCGATGACAGGTTATTGCGTGATAGTATTACAAATCTTGACAGACCTAGATACTAGCTACAAACACAATATTAAATTCTGGGAAGACGCTTGGCAGCGGGTCAAGAATCCTTATCGCAAGCTTGCAGATTTAGACTATATCCCAGATATTCCTAGAGTTTTTAAGCAGCATGGTGTTACTACTGTGCTTGATATAGCTTGTGGTTCGGGGTGGCTGGCGTTTTATTTAGCATCGTTTGGTTTTAAGCCTACGGGCATAGATATATCGCCGTCAGCAATTGCGCTAGCGGAGCGTTGGATAAGTGAAGATACTGAGCAGCCAGGATGTCATCCTGAGCATAGCGAAGGATCTCCTTGCGGTGACAGTGGGATTGCTTCGTCGTCTACGACTCCTCGCAATGACGAAGTATTCGTCACAGCTACTAGCGCAGCGAAGTTCTATGTCGCAGACATGATGAATCTTAAGCCTTGTGCTAAGAATTTTCCGCGCGCTGGTTTTGATGCTCTGCTGGTTAATGCTGCTTTCGAGCATCTAGACTACAGTCGTGGAGCTGAGTTCCTCAAGCATGTAGCTCAGTATATTAAGCCAGGTGGCATTATGTTCGCGATTTTCGACAAGGTCGGTGAGGGCGGCAAGGGCGAATATATAGAACTAGAAGATGGCACCAAGCAATATACTGATAAGTTTCGTGATGGCATGTTCCTGAGATATTACTCTGATGCTGAGCTGAGGAATCTACTGAAGCAGAGTGGCTGGCAAGTACTAGAATGGCGCGAGAATGCCGCGGGCAGTCGCATAGTGGTGGCGCAGTCATTGCGAGGAGTTAAGCAATCCCAATGGATTGCTTCGCCCTCCGGGCTCGCGATGACGAGTAGAATAGAAATCGACGAGCAGACCCAGTTTATTATCAATTTGCATACTGCGCTTGCTATTTGTGTTGCAGCTGGATTGTATTTTTATAATCCTGTACTGGCTAAGGGTAGTCTAATTGCTTCAGCTGTTCTAAATTTATACTTAAGAGTGCTTTGTTATACTTTTGCTGAACCGGTAAATCCGCAAGATAATCCCATTATAATAATGTTATCATCGGGGCTAAGAGGCGCTATTACCGGGGCTTTACTCTATTTGGCGATTATCAAATTTAAGATAAGCGTAGCAATGGTAATAGTCGCTGTTCTAATTTATCTGCTTGTATTATTAATAAGTGGCTTTAGACGCCGCTAATTATTATGCATCATATTACTACTCAGATTTTAGGCCAGACTGTACATGCTGACACGCTGTATTTTGCTTGGGCGGTGATGGCGCTTATTCTGCTTATTAGTTTAGTTCTTGTTAGTGGTTTGAGTTCAGATCCGAGCCGCTACTCTAAGCGTCAGTTTCTTGCTGAGGGTGTTTTTAATTTTATTCGCGGACTTTGTGATAATCAAATTGGTGCGCGTGGACATCATTATATTCCGCTTATTGGTTCGTTGTTTTTGTTTGTAGTTAGCGCTTACTACGCGGGTCTTCTGCCTTGGAAAATGGGTGCTATATTCTCGTGGTGGCCTAGTGCCGGTCACGGTCACCTCTGGCATGGAGCTAGTCCTTGTGCTGATCTCAATGTTACAGCGGGCATGGCGCTTATAGTTATTGCGGTTTATTTTTTCTCTGGTGTTTTAGTTGGTGGCTGGAAATATTTCCAGATGTTCTTGCCAATTAATATCAGCTCTAAAGGCATATCGCTGAACCTTATGTGTTTAATTGAGTTGATGGATTTAGTGGTGCGTCCACTAACACTGTCGCTGCGACTTTTTGCTAATACTTTTGCTGGTGAGACTCTTTTAGCGACTTTCATTGCGCTTGTAGCTCTAGTGCTGCCTATAGGTATTCTAGGCTTCGAGATGTTTGTGGGTATTTTGCAAGCGTTCTTATTCACGATACTCTCAACTGTTTACATCGGTACAGCTGTTCAACACGCTGAACACCTTGCCCACGATGGGCATCATTAATACTGTCATTGGCATCGTCATTGCGAGGCAGCAAAGCTGCCGTGGTTGTCATTGCGAGCCCGCGTAGTGGGCGTGGCAATCTCTATGCTATTGGGCTAAGTATGGGGGTCCTTCGCTACGCTCAGGATGACGCTTTGCGTCAATTGCTTCGTCGCTGCGCTCGCAATGACATAGTATGATGGGCATAAGCATGATATTCAATCAGACCATGCATATATTGATGGAAATACTGCCAGTATTTCTCTTCGCCATAGTTATATCGAG
>Ga0172367_10002021_pt1 | contig 28595 bp, 30 predicted proteins | sample Lak10m_FD_114542 | JGI IMG/M metagenome (GOLD analysis project Ga0172367, IMG submission 114542) | Freshwater microbial communities from Kabuno Bay, South-Kivu, Congo - kab_022012_10m | ecosystem: Environmental > Aquatic > Freshwater > Lake | place: Democratic Republic of the Congo: South-Kivu...
ACAAGCTCACCATATCTCAGAAGATCAGTTCGTGTTTCCATGGGTTCAATTGCATATGCCAAGTGTGGTTTTTCCGTAAATCTAAAGCAAGATCTTGCACAAATACGGAGAGAAAAGGGCATTAAAATCATTTCAGCTGAGATAAATCCTCATTCAAGATCAGTGAATGATTATCAATTCCCTGAAGACTTCATCTTGGTATTTGGAAGCGAAGGATATGGAATTGATGAATCTATATTGGCGATTTCTGATGAAATAGTCCATATTCCGATGAATTCTCGCGTAAAGTCCCTCAATGTTTCTTCGAGTTCGGCCATCATTTTACACGCTGCAAGACAAAGAAATCAATACTGTGGATAAACATGTGCAAAAATTTTCTTTGTGGAAAACTACCGATAAGCTATCTTTGCAAGCTCTATTAGAATTCCTTTTTTCATCGAGGATTTGACTGTGGAATCATCCGCCAAAATCACGAAGTCTATACGCGAACAAGATGTTCAGGCAAAATGGCATGTAGTTGATGCCGAAGGTTTGACATTGGGTCGTTTGGCATCACAAGTTGCATATTTGATCAGAGGCAAGCATAAGCCTGATTTCACACCCCATGTTGATTGTGGTGATTTTGTGATCGTGGTGAATGCTTCCAAAATTCGCGTGAAAGGCAAGCGTGAAGAGCAGAAAGAATATTTCCATTATACCGGTTATCCGGGTGGAGATCGCTTCCGTTCTTTCAAAGATCTTGTGAAGAGCAAGCCTGAAGAAGTTATTGAACTTGCAGTCAAGGGCATGCTTCCGAAGAATTCACTTGGTCGTAAAATGGGCAAAAAATTGAAAGTGTATGCAGGTCCTGAGCATCCGCATGCAGCACAGGAGCCCACTGAACTTAAACTTTCATACAGCGCAGAATAAAACGGAGTAATCCATGAAGAATATCACAGCTACCGGTCGTCGTAAGACAGCAGTCGCGCAAGTGCGTTTATTGCCTGGTTCCGGTAAGGTTACTGTAAATAAGAGTCCAATTGAAGAATATTTCCCTGTTGAAGTATATCGTCGTGAGGCATTGCGTCCATTGGAAACATCAAATCTTGAAGGCAAGTTTGATATTTTCATCAAAGCGACAGGCGGTGGAAAGAGTGGTCAAGCAGGTGCGATTCGCCTCGGTGTGGCTCGTGCTTTGGTGGATTTTGATGCAGAACTTCGCAGTTCATTGCACACTGCAGGATTTCTTACAAGAGATCCAAGAATGGTCGAGCGTAAGAAATATGGACAAAAGAAAGCTCGTAAGCGCTTCCAGTTCTCAAAACGCTAATTCGACAAGACATTGTTTGCATTGGACCTCACCTCAATTCGTGGCTGAGGTCTTTGCATTCTTCAGGAAAGTGGTTCATTCAACCATTTTTACCATTAATCATGCTTTGTGATTGCATTCCCTCGTGGCCTGAAAAGGTTGGGAAAGCAAGATGATCAAGGCAGTAGTATCAACCAATACATAAGGAATTGCCATATGGCAAAGGAAACATCAGTCGAGGCTCTTCTCGAATCAGGTGCCCATTTCGGACACCTTACCCGCCGTTGGAATCCAAAAATGCGCAAGTTCATTTATACAGAGCGCAATGGAATCCATATCATTGATCTTCGTAAAACAAAAGTACTCTTGGATATTGCCTCAGAAGCAGCTCATGAAGCCGCAAGTCAGGGTAAGGTCGTATTATTTGTTGGTACCAAGAATCAAGCAAAAGAAGCAGTTCAAAATGCAGCCAAGCGTTGCGGTGCATATTATGTATCAGAGCGTTGGTTGGGTGGTATGCTCACCAATTTTTCAACCATCCGTAAATCTATCAAGCGTCTTGCTTCAATTGATAAAATGGAAGCAGATGGTACATTTGAAAAATTCACAAAGAAAGAACGTTTGATGCTCAATCGCGAGCGTGAGCGTTTGCGCCGTGTATTTGGTGGTATCGAAGAAATGACACGCATTCCCGGTGCAATCTTTGTAGTGGATGTAAAGAAAGAGCATATCGCAATTCAAGAAGCAAAAAAACTAGGCATTCCCGTGATTGGAATGGTTGATACCAATTGTGATCCTGACACAGTGAATTATCCGATTCCTTCCAATGACGATTCAATCCGCACGATAGAACTCATTGCAGAAACACTTGCTGAATCAGTGCTTTCCGGTCGTGAGATTGCAAAGCAAAAAGCTGCTGAAGCCGGTGTTTCAGGAGCAGCAGGAAAGGATAATGATTCAGAAGATGATGGCAAAGGTCCACGCAAAATGCGTCCCCGTCGCAGAAAAGATGATGAAGCTCCAAAGCCCGCAGGCGATGCACCAGCTGAAGCATAATCATTATTCAACATCAATCATCAATTTAGGAAATAGATATAATGTCAATAACACCACAAATGGTTAAAGACCTGCGCGACAAAACAGGTGCAGGCATGGCTGATTGTAAAAAAGCACTCGATGAAGCAAATGGCGACATGCAAGAAGCGGTAGAAATTCTTCGTAAGCGTGGTGCGGCTTCTGCTGCAAAGCGTGCGGATCGTTCTGCAAATGAAGGTATCGTCATTGCAAAAACATCAGCAAATGGGTCAAAGAGCGTTATTCTTGAAGTCAATTGCGAAACTGACTTTGTAGCTCGTAATGAAGAGTTCGTGAAATATGCAGAAGAAATTGCAAATGCAATTTTGAACAGCGATGCAAAAGATGAAGCGTCTTTGATGGCTGTGCAAATCGGTGATAAAACACTTGGCGATCTTCACAATGAAATTCTTGCAAAATTCAGCGAGAAAATCGGTTTGAAGCGCTTCGAGGTTGTTAATGCTACAGGTTTCGTTGCTGACTATATTCATGCCGGCAGCAGACTTGGCGTTCTTCTCGAAACCAATATCAATAATGCAGTTGAAGAAGCCAAAGCTCTTCTTCGTGATATTGCGATGCAAATTGCAGCAATGAATCCTGCATATGTGAAGCGCGAAGATGTACAAACTGATGCATTGGAAAAAGAAATTGAAATCTATCGTGATAAAGCAATTCAAGAAGGTAAAACTCCTGAAATTGCAGATCGCATTGCAAAAGGACAAATTGAAAAATTCTATCAAGAACAATGCTTGCTTGAGCAAAGCTTTGTGAAGGATAGCAAGAAGACCGTTCATGATATTCTCAATGAGATTGCCAAATTAACAGGTGAGCCGGCAAGTGTTATCAGCTTCCGTAGATATTTTCTTGGCGAATAAATTGAATTATTGTCAATGAAATCAGTAGCGGCATGAATTTTTCGTAAATTTATGCCGCTTTTTTTATGTCCGTTCAAGGAGAAATCCATGCAAAGTCCGCGCTATAAACGCATACTGCTCAAATTGAGCGGAGAATCTCTGATGGGAGATCAACAATTTGGTCTTTCATCCACCATTTTGAAACAATATGCCAAAGATGTCGCAAAGGTATATCAACTCGGTATTGAAATCGGAATCGTGATTGGAGGTGGAAATTTCATACGTGGTGAACAAGCGGCTCAGCAGGGGATTGATAAAGTCTCTGGTGATTATATGGGCATGCTTGCAACTGTGATCAATTGTATTGCATTTCAGCATGCATTGGAAGAAGAAGGATTGCCTACAAGATTGCAAACGGCAATTCATATGCAACAAATTGCCGAACCATTCATCAAAAGAAGAGCAATCAGACATCTTGAAAAAAAGCGCATTGTCTTATTTGGTGCAGGAACCGGAAATCCATATTTCACAACAGATTCCGCAGCCGCACTTCGAGCCATTGAAATGGAAGCAGATGTCATTATCAAAGGTACAAGAGTCGATGGTGTCTATGATGATGATCCTGAAAAAAATCCTCTTGCAAAACGATATGATTCAGTATCCTATCAAGAGGTATTACTCAAAGGTTTGAAAGTGATGGATGCAACAGCCATTGCATTGTGTCAAGACAATGCATTACCAATACTCGTATTCAATATGAATGAACCGGGAAATTTGGAAAAATTGATTATGGGTGAAAGCATCGCAACAATCGTACAACATTAATTCTATTGAGGATTTTACTATGCCCGTTAATGATATCGTCAAAGAAGCAGGAAATGCAATGGCAAAGGCCGTTGAACATGCAGGTCAACATATTTCGAAGGTTCGAACAGGAAGAGCTTCCGTGACATTGCTAGATAATGTAAAGGTTGATTATTATGGCACTGCAACACCTCTTGCTCAAGTCGGAAACTTGTCCGTACCAGATGCGAGAACAATATTGATTCAACCATGGGATAAAGGTACATTATCTGCTATTGAAAAAGCGATTCTCACTTCAGATCTTGGTTTGAATCCTTCCAATGATGGGTCTGTGATCAGAGTGCCTATTCCACCGCTCACTGAAGAAAGAAGAAAGGAATTTGTGAAGCTGTGCAAGAAGTTTGCAGAAGAAGGCAAAGTGGCCGTACGTAATATTCGCCGTGATCATATGGAAGAATTGAAAGTGGCTGAAAAGAAAGAGCACTATTCTGAAGATGACAGAAAACGCGGTGAGGATGAAATTCAAAAATTGACTGATAAATATGTGAAAGACATAGATGCCATCATGGTCAAGAAAGAAAAAGAAATTCTTGAAGATTGATATTCTATGTCAACACAACCGACTCCAATTCCTCTACCTGATAATCCTGAATCCATCAAGGATCAATTCGAATCATTTGTACAGCTTGTACAAGTCTTACGACTTGAATGTCCATGGGATCGCAAGCAAACACATGAATCGATTTCTCACTTGTTCATCGAAGAAGCATATGAAATGATTGATGCAATAGCGGCAGGAGATGATGAGGAATTTGCCAAAGAACTCGGTGATCTTTTTCTTCATATCCTCATGCATGCCGTCATTGCCGAACAAAGAGGCTCATTCTCCATCATTGATGTGATGAAGAAAGTGCAATCAAAATTGATTCATCGACATCCTCATGTTTTTGGTGATACACATGCAACAGATGAAGAAACCGTACGAAAGAATTGGGAAGAACTCAAAATGCAAGAGGGAAGATCATCAGCTTTGGAAGGTGTTCCCAATGCACTTCCTGCACTGATACGCGCCCAAAGAATTCAAGAAAAGGCAGCCAATGTCGGATTCGACTGGGACAATGAATCAGATGTCTGGAAAAAGGTAGATGAAGAATTACAAGAATTGCGAGTAGAATTACAACAAGGCAATCAAGAAACCATTACAGATGAGCTTGGTGATGTTTTGTTTTCCATTGTGAATGCCGCAAGATTCCGTTCTATCATCGCTGAAGATGCATTGCAAAAGACATCAAACAAGTTCAAAAAACGATTCATGATTATTGAGCAAATGGCTCAGGAACAAGGCAGACAACTTAAAGACATGACATTACAAGAAATGGATGATCTTTGGAATCAAGTGAAAGCAATAGAAAAGGGACAATAGTCCCTTTTTTTATCGCATGTCTATGATTTCGGCATCTTTAGGGGGAGTGAATGTGAAATGTGCATCTTTGAGCCCGCCATTAATGGTTAATGACTCCACTTCCCACACTTGTTTCTGATTCCCGTCCATGGCTGATATACGCTTGATTTCGGAACTTCCTTTCTTGACATACATCGTCAGAGATTTGATACCCAAAACAGACTTTCCATTCTTTGGAATCAATTCCAATCCATGATGCACCGTATTGCCAATGGTATACTCTTGAATCTCTTTGGGTTGATAATTGTAAAGAAAATTGAATAATACGATATCAAGTGAGTTTGAGGGTCTATTCTTGATTTCATTGATGGTAACATTCTTTCTGGATGGTTGATAATTCCAAATAGTATGACCATCACTTATAATCTTTCTATCACTCAGTTCTAGCATATATTTTCCTGAACGCATCGCCTTGAGTGTACCTTTCATTCCTGATATGGGTTCTACTCCTATGAATTTGACTTCAAGCGAATTCATATTGCCATACCGTTTTCTTAGCTGAGCGAAGAGGTCATTCTTGCTATCTTGACTCAGGAGTTCAGTTGAACAAAGAACTAAACTCAAAAGAACAACCATCATATTATTTAGCATTCTTCAACTCCCTTTTCTGATTTGCTTCTTTTTCTTTTTTCATTCTGTCTTCTTCTCTTTTCTTCTCAATTGTCTTTCGACTGATTAAACCAATATCTCCCAAAGAGGGTATCATCATTAGTTCTTTGATGGGAATGGATTCAAGAGGATTATTGCCGATAGTAAATGTACTGAGTTCTTTCAATGCTGAAATTCCACTTGGTAATGTTGTGAGCTGATTATTCTCGATGTAAAGCTTATGCAATTTTATGCATTTCCAAAGTCCTGGTGATAATTGCTTCAAGGCATTATAGGATATATCAAGCTCTCTTATGATTGTATTTTCAGGAATATCATTTGGCAATGACGTGATCTGATTTTCAGAGAGACTAAGATTTTGTAGTCTAGCCAGAGAGAATAATTCTTTGGGAACAGTTGTCAGCTTATTACCGGAGATATCAAGTGAAAATAGTGTTTCTGCATTCTTGATGTCAATTGGTAAGGCAGTGATTGCATTTTTTGATAATGTCAAATTGCGAAGTGCGGGTAATGTCAATACAGCTTTTGGAATAGATGTCAATGCATTATTTGAAGCAGAAAAAGTCCTGAGGAGTATCAACTTTTCAATGCCTGCAGGCAGTTCTGTTAATTTACTTCCATCTATGCCCAGTGAATGCAGGTTTTTCAATTGAGATAAATCAGGAAATGATGTCAATTGTAGATTGGAAATATTCAAATCATTCAATGATTCCAAACCGAGTATAGACTTTGGAATAGTAGTCAATTGAAGCGATGAGATATTCAATACTTTAAGCTTTTGCAATGCAGAAAAATCAATTACTGTATTCACCGGATTTGATGATATATCCAATATTTCCAATTCAGTCAGACTTCCCAATCCTTCAGGAATGGAAGAAATCTTATTATTAGAAATCAATAATCGCTTCAATTTTTTTAAGGAAGATATTCCATCCGGAATTGACTGGATTTCATTGAATGATAATGTCAATTCTTCGATATTGATGCATTTCACTAATTCGAGAGGAAATGAAGTTAAATTTCTCCTGCTGAAATTGACATGGGTGATTTCTTCCGGATTCGATTTCAAATCATCAACACTTCTCGCATCTTTTCTTTTCACAATTGGTTTATTCTCTGTTTGAGCAGTTTGTTGCTGAGCTTGTAGAGAAATTCCAAAGGTGAAGAAGATGAACAGTAATAGGATTGGCGATTTCATATGTTCCACTCTAATGAATGTAAAATAATCATAGACAAAATTACCTGATATGCATGTCACTTACTATCCCAAACATTCCTAATTTTGTACATGATTAAAAATGCACTGCATATGCTGACGATATTCATTGTTCTTTCTTTGGGTGTAATTTCCTGCAATGATACTCCCCAAGCACCTGAAGCTGTTCCGGATACAGGAAAGATCAATGATACGTTATATATTCCACTTCAACCGGATTGGGTGGATTTCAATGAGCCATCAGACATTCTGATTGGCCGAGAGCCATTTGTATATGTGGCTGATACAAAACACAATCGCATCGTCATGATGGATATAGCCGGTCGTCGTGTTGGTGTCTCAGGCTTTATCAAAAATCCAATCGCAATAGCTCAAGATGGCTTATTTGATCTCCTTGTTTGTGGTGAATTGGATACTCTACTTCAAGGAAAATCAGTAACTATTGGAGCTATATATCGCATTCATTTGAGCGATGTACGACATTCGATCGCAAATGCTCTCATTCAATGTGTATATACGCAGGCCGGTAGACCTGAAAGAAGGTTTACGGGAATAACGGTCCTCCAAGGTAATGCATATTTGATTTCTAGAACAGGTCCGAGCAATGCCTCACGTTTTGATCCTGATGATGCAGTGCTATTGATGAATCCACAAGATTCAATCATGAGTAGATTGTCATCTCTTGTTCCAGAAGGCAATGCTTTATATTCAATTGGTTCGATATCATCATTATCTGTCTCGGCAGATAGATCTCAGGATTTTTTGTTTACACAAATCTCACCCACTATGCAGTATAAAGTCCAATGGTTGACATATGTCACGGGTGATATTACCGGATGGTTTCAAAAATTCAATCCAGCAGACCCTTCAAATTCAGGAAATGATGTGATTAGCGTTGGTCGCTTCGATACACCTGAAGACATTACCTATGATTCATTTGGGAATATATATGTGATTGATGCCGGTAAAGATTCTGTTCTCAAGTTTACTTCAACCGGAAAAGAAATGCATTCCTTTGGTGGCCCAGGTTCTGGTAAATCGCAATTCTCTTCTCCCTCCGGAATTGCTTGGTTCAATAAAACGCTCTATGTGGCTGATACGAAGAATAATCGAATCTGTCGCTTTCGTCTTTCCACTGATCAATAAAAAAAGCCATATGGAAATCCATATGGCTTGAAACTTGTCGCAAGAATTGACTTATTCTTGTTCCATCGTTGCGCGATATTGACGACGAGCTGCTTTCATACGTGAAAGACGCTTCTCTACAGAAGGCTTGATGAAAAATGCACGCTTCTTGAATTCGCGCAAAACTCCGCTACGCTCATATTTCTTCTTGAAGCGACGAAGTGCTCTGTCAATAGACTCATTGGATTGGATTGTTACGCCTACCATATCTCTTTTCTGGATAAGATGGATAATTTTATTTAACTAAATTTTCAATCAATTTTTTCTCTTTGTTCTTCTCAAATTGAACGATGATTGCAAAACCACCATTGGAAATGATTTCCTTTGAAAGAACAACACCGAGATCATCCCATTTCTGATGATAGATAACATCACCTACCGCATAGACATCAGCCGGGTTATAAATCTTCGAATCTTCTTTAGATACCTGTACAATTGCAGCTGTCTTATCAGACTTCGCTTCAAGCACGTCCAAGTCAACAAGTTGTGAATGACGGCTAAGCGTACAACGTGCCCATTGACGACGACCTTCAGCAGACTCCATGGGTTCACCAATAAGCTCATGCTTAGTTTCTTTCATCAAGAAAGGAGAAAAGAGCTTAACATATTTGGCTTTTCTGGCGCGTCTGACTTTTGTAGCCATTTTGAACTCCGTTCACAGACTGAAAATACACAATACAGGGACTGCAAATATACAAAGAAATAGGTTATCCACCAAACACAACCTATTCTGTTTCAATGTGTTGTGATAATAAAATTGCCAAGATCCCTGCTATTAGTATCTCTTGCTCTTGATGAGGCAAGGCATATAATGATGGAGATTTTCGAGAACTTTGCCCGTTCCTCTGACAACTGCAGTGAGTGGATCCTCGACGACATGCACGGTGAGTGTTGTTTCCATTGAAAGTCTTTTGTCGAGTCCTTTCAAAAGTGCACCACCACCTGAGAGCATGATACCACGATCATAAATATCAGCAGCTAGTTCAGGAGGGGTTCTTTCAAGCAAAAGGCGAACACTTTCTACAATGGTTCCTACGCATTCACTGAGAGCTTCTCTGATATCGATTGAACTGACGGTGATTGATTGCGGAATACCGGTGATCAAATCACGGCCCTTTACTTCAATTTCCACTTCTTGCTCAAGAGGATAGGCTGAACCAACTTCGCATTTGATGATTTCAGCTGTTCGTTCTCCAATGAGAATATTATGATTTCTTTTGAAATACTGAACAATGCTATTGGTCATTTCATCGCCTGCCATACGAATAGACTCATCGGTAACAATACCTGAAAGTGCAATCACTGCGATTTCAGTGGTTCCACCACCGATATCAACAATCAGATTTCCTTTTGGCTCATGTACATCGAGTCCAATACCAATTGCCGCAGCCATTGGCTCTGCAATGAGGTGGACTTCCTTTGCTCCTGCATGCTCGGCGCTATCTCGAACAGCACGTTTTTCTACTTCGGTGATGCCAGAAGGTACGCATACAACAACACGCCTTGCTGGTTGCCATGATAAAGAAATTTTCTTGATGAATGCTCGTAACATCCCTTCGGCAATCTCGAAATCAGCAATTACACCATCTTTCAATGGACGAATCGTTCTTATGTCGCGATGTGTTTTTCCTACCATTGCTTGGGCTTCATGTCCAATTGCGAGGATATGCTTATTGGTACGATCGAATGCAACGATTGATGGCTCATTGAGCACCAAACCCTTATCTCTCATCCAAATGAGAGTATTGGCAGTGCCAAGATCTATGGCCACATCTGTTGATAAAAATCCAAATCGCATCACATTCTCACTATACTGATGATGAAGTCATTTCACATTTCGAGCCCGGAGGCAATTCAATGGAGGACTGCAAAAATACGAATCTAAGGATAGAAAACCAATCTCAGATTCAAGTTTCCGAAATCTTTATAGTGACCTAAGTTTATGATTCAAAATACTTTGCAATCTTTGGTCACTCTGCTTTTCGTAATTGGTCCTTTTCTGTACCGGCTTGGCTTTTTTGTTCAAAATGGGGCTCTTTTCCAAAATCCACCACATCTCTGTCTATAATGCAATGATTGATATCATTGCGATCAGGAACTTCGAACATGATTGGTAACATGATTTCTTCTACGATTGCCCTCAAGCCTCGAGCACCAGTTTTACGAATCTTTGCTTTTTCGACTATTCCCAATAAAGCATCATGTGAGAATTCCAATCCACATTCTTCCATGGAGAATAGTTTTTGATATTGCTTGATGAGCGCATTTTTGGGCTTTGTCAGAACTTGAAGCATTGCTTCATCTGTCAAAGGTTCTAAGGGAGCAATTACGGGAAGTCGTCCTACCAATTCAGGGATAAATCCAAACTTGATGAGATCCTCGGGTTCTACTCGTGATAGTAATGCGCTAGTCTCTTCCACATTTTCTTTCATGCTCGCACTGAATCCGATTGTCTTGGCATTGATTCTGCGAGCAATTGTTTTTTCCACTCCATCAAAAGCACCACCGCAGATAAAGAGGATATTTTTTGTATTTACATAGACCAATGATTGTTCGGGATGTTTCCTTCCGCCACGAGGTGGAACGCCTGCGACAGTACCTTCCAATAATTTGAGAAGTGCTTGCTGAACTCCTTCGCCGGAAACATCGCGAGTAATGCTTTGTGAGTCTGAACGACGGGCAATCTTGTCAATTTCATCAATGTACACAATGCCACGTTCTGCTCTTTCAACATCATAATCAGCATTCTGGAGAAGATGTACGAGAATTGTTTCGACATCATCGCCCACATATCCGGATTCGGTGATTGTTGTTGCATCAGCCACTGCAAAGGGTACATCAAGAATACGTGCAAGTGTCTTTGCAAGAAGTGTTTTTCCCGTACCGGTTGGCCCAACCAAAAGAATATTGCTTTTTTCAATTTCTACATCATCTTGAGAAGGAATTGCATTGGAAGCAATGCGCTTATAATGATTGTACACAGCAACACTCAATATTCGTTTTGCTCTGTCTTGATCAATTACATATTCATCGAGCTTAGCTTTTATTTGTGATGGCTTAAGCAAAGCTGTTTTTTGATGTTGATGTTTATGAGATTTTGTAGATGGTGCGATATGCTGATTCAATACATCCATTGAAGTATGAATGCAACGATCGCAGATATACACTTCATTTCCTGCAATGAGATTCTGAACATCAGCAACAGGTCTGCCACAGAATGAACATTGTATGGAATCTTTATCTTGTTTTCTTGAACTCATTATGTTCTATCGCTTTATATCAAGAAAAAAAATGGCGGGACGAAGGTATCGACCCGCCATGAAAATATTCATGCCGTATTAGGATTTAACATTTCCTTCATTTGGACGACGCTCAAGAATTCTATCGATAATGCCATAATCAGCAGCTTGTTTTGCGCTCATATAATTATCGCGATCTGCATCTTTGAGAATTGTCTTGGTGTCTTTCCCTGTATGCTTACTGATGATTGCATAGAGCATTTCACGAATACGAAGCATCTCTTTTGTATAGATTTCAATATCAGTTGCCTGACCTTGCGTACCACCCAAAGGTTGATGCATCATAATGCGTGAGTTTGGGAGTGCGAATCTTTTGCCTGAGGTACCGGCACAAAGGAGAACCTGAGCCATTGATGCAGCCATACCAACGCAAATCGTACTTATATCAGGTCTGACAAATTGCATTGTATCATAAATTGCCATGCCGGCAGTTACACTTCCACCGGGGGAATTGATATAGATATTGATATCTTTCGTTGGATCTTCGCTTTCAAGAAAGAGAAGTTGTGCAACTGTCAAACTTGCTACATGATCATCTATCGGTGTGCCGATGAAAATGATTCTGTCTTTCAGAAGACGAGAATAAATATCATAGGCTCTTTCGCCTCTGCTTGTTTGTTCCACTACCATGGGAACGAGTTGATTCATCATAATGATGCTCCGGATGGTGAATTATTCACCGGCAGATGAAGACTTGGTTGATTTCTTTTTGGGCTTTGCTTCTGCTTCTTCAGACTTTTTTGCTTTGGTTGAAGTTTTTGCTTCTTTCGCTTTCCCTTCAGCTTTTGGCTTTGCAGTTTTACTCGCTGTTTTTGCCGGCTTGGCCTTTGACGAAGAAGCTGCCTCTGCAGTGTCTTGCATTTGCTGAACCATCGCCTCCATGTCCTTCTCAGCAAAATATGCTTGAGGATCAACATCAAGAATCGTTGCCAAGGAAATAACTTTTTCCATGACTTTTCTTGCTAGAATTGAACCGAGAAATGCATTGTCTTTCATGAGATATGAAAGAATCTGATTATCATTCATTTGTGTTTGTGAACGATAATACTGCAAATATGGAAGAATGTCTTGCTCTTCAAGAGTAATGCCTTCTTTCTCAATGATTCTATCACGAATTAATTCCCAGCGTGCTGTTTGCTCGGCATAGGGACGAAACATTTCTTCAAAATCAGACATCTTCAATTCAGCGGCTGAAGGACCTTGCTGTTTCTTGAAATTGTCAAACATTCCATGCATGACATCATGTACCAAGGAATGGGGAACTTGGAAATCATGTTTCGCAGTAATGATGTCAACAATCTGTATTTCCATCTCTTTGCGTGCTTCATCTTCCAACATGCGATTATTATAATCGCGAACGCTGTTTTCCAATTCTTCAATGGTTGAAAGACTGCCATTGGAATACTTCTTGACGAATTCTTCATCCAATGCGGCAGGGACGATTTTCTCAGCAGAAAGAATCGTCACCTCAAATCTATCCGGATTTTCTTCGCCCTGCGTTGCATCCATATAGGTAACGGTATCACCAACTTTTTTCCCAATCAATGCATCACGAAGGAATCCATCCAAATCGGGATGATCGAGGAAAATTGTATTCTCTTGTGGCTCCAAACCTTCAAGAGGTTCGCCTGTTTCATCATCAACTTTCGTGAAACGAATGGTAACATTATGTTTGGCATCACTAATATCATCAGCAGGTATGCTTGTTGCATTCTTGAGAAGAATTTCATCTATGATTTTCTGAACATCTTCATCAGTGACTTTTGCAATCGGCTTCTTGAGTTCTAATCCTTCATAAGATGCTAATTCAAATTCAGGAATGATGCTGAAACGAATTACATAAGTCATCGAGCCATTCTCACCCGGCTTGAGATCAAGCAATTCAGGCTGGCCAATAACTTTTATATTATTGTTACGAGTATAATTCTTGAACTCAGAATCTGCCACATCCATCATTGAGTCTTGCTCAATCTGTTTGCCAAATCTCTGCTTGATTATGGATAGTGGAACCTTTCCCTTGCGAAAACCTTTGATTTCTATGGTTGGCTGAGCTTTTTGATAAGCACGCTCAAAATGAGGAATGAAATCCTCTTGGCTCAATGTAAAACTTACCTCTTGCGTGCAAGCATCAATTGATATGACGGAGATTTCCAAAGAAGTAACCTTGATTATTTCAAAATGCCGGATTCACCGGAAAAAAGTGTGCGGATGGGGAGGGTCGAACTCCCACGGGTTGCCCCACCAGATCCTAAGTCTGGCGCGTATGCCAATTTCGCCACATCCGCATAGCTGAGTGCTTGTAAACAAGAGCGCAAAAATACATTGTTTTCATCGGTTTATGAAATAATTGTTAACTTGTCCACTAGTTGTGCTGCATCTACAAAACACATCATTTATGACCAAATTAGTTTTCTTTAGCCATTATGACCTCGAAAAATACCTTTGATGTAATTATTTTGGGTGCCGGTATTTCTGGCTTGTCAGCTGCAATGCATTGTATTAAGCTGGGAAAAACACCAATCTTAGTCGAATCAACCGGAAATATAGGAGGTCGAGCACGTTCTTTTGAAGATCGTGTTTCAGGAGATATCATAGATAATGGACAACATGTGATGATGGGTTGCTATGCATCGTTCCTTGAATTGATACAGGAAATGGGAATGATGCATGCTATGCAAAAGCAGAAATACCTTAGCATACCATTCCATTTTATGAATGGCGAAAAAGATATTCTTTTAGCCAAAGGCATAGCGGGATTTAATGGACCACTTGGAATGGCATTAGGCATGCTACGTTTACGGTTTATACAGTTTGCAGATAAAAAGTCCTTGCTCCTCTTTGCATTGAGACTCCAATTAGGCATGTGTAAACCGGGGTCCATGACTGCCAAAGAGTTCTTATTGTCCGAAAAACAAACCGACACATTGATTGAATTGATTTGGACACCCGTGATTTTGGCCACAATGAATGGTAAACCTGATGAAGTTTCGGCAAAGGTATTTGTCACCGTACTCCGACTCGCATTCTTCGGTTCGGGTGATGCATCATCTCTGTATATTCCAAAGTGTGGTTTGTCCGAACTCTTCGAGCCATTTGAAGCATGGTTGAATTCTCACGGAGGAATAATGCTGAGAAGTAATGGCGTGAGTTCAATACTGATAGAACATGGTATAGCAAAAGGTGTGGCATTGGCAGATGGTACCGTGCTTTCTTCTGCACGTATTATCTCAGCGATTCCTCCTCATGCTTTACAGAAGATTATTCCTCATGAGATACAGCAATACGCGTATTTCTCTGAACTTGGACAAATTGGATATTCTCCGATTATCTCTCTCTATCTATGGTATGACAAAGCATTTCCTGAAATAGAATTATCAGCCATTATGCATGCGAACACACAATGGATATTCAAAAAATCCACAATGATGAAGACAGCGAAATCATTACTTGCTTTGACAATCAGTGCCGGTGATGATATCATTGGTATTTCAACCGAAGACATTGCACAACAATGTGCCGATGAGGTAAGGAATTGTTTTCCTGAAATGCAGGATGCGCAAGTAATACACTGGAAAGTGATCAAGGAAAAATCAGCAACGGTATTGATTGATCCTGAAACTGAGGATATCAGACCAAAGCAACAAAGTCCGATAGAAGGATTAATCTTGGCTGGAGACTGGACTAATACCGGCTTGCCGGCAACACTCGAAGGTGCGGCTTTGAGTGGAAAGATTGCGGCTTCACTTCTTTAACCGCCATAGGCACCGAATGAACGAATTCCTGCATTCCAAATAAAGCGGGTCATCAACCAAATGAAAATGCACCAAGAGAAGCAAATTATACAATGCATGAATGCTTGATCGAGAGGCATGAGTCCGGCTGATAAAGCAGCGGGAACATAACTCAAATATTGAAAGGGAAGGAGTGAAGAAATATGAGAGAGCCAATTAGGGAGCAAATCCAGTGGTACTAAAGAACCGGAAAGAAACCACATGCTGATATCAAAAATGACATGAAAAGTCCATGTCTCTTCAAACCAAAAAGCCAAATATGAAATCGCCATGGAGATGAGAAACTTCATGATCATTGCCATAAGAATAAGCAATATTGACCATGCGACTCCTACCCATGAAATCGGTGTTTGAGTGAAGAATGGAATACATGGGATGATGATAGCAGTTGAAATGATCACACCAATACGATCGGCAGTTGCAAGTGCCCCGGAAAATCCCAAATGCGAAATTGGCTTAATGAGATATTTATTCAAATCACCCTTGCGAATCTCTTCCGAAACATTTTTCTCAATTCTACCGGATCGAATAATTACACCATATACTGCTCCAAAGATTACATAGAGGAACATGGAATCAGTGGTGTATTGACCGATATGTTGACCCTCTCTTCCTGCAAATATGGAATCCCACAGAAAATACTGAACACCAATCAATATCAAGAGCGACAAAAAGCTATTGCTGAAATAATCCATGCGATATTCCAACAATGTGGAAAGTCCGCTTCGGAATGCTGCAAGATAAGTATTCATTATAGCGTTTTTGTTCGGCCACCATCCACAAGTACTGTGATGCCGGTAATATAGGATGCATATGCTGATGCAAGAAAGACTGCTGCAGATGCGATTTCATGAGGCTCACCAAGTCTTTTCATTGGAACTTCTTCGGCCATCGCATGTGCAATGTCATCAAATGATTTCTGCTGTTCTTTGGATTTTCTTTCTATCAATCCTGTCAGTCTACCAGTTTTTGTAGCGCCCGGTAAAACGCTGTTAACTGTTATCCCGAATTGTGCAACTTCATTGGAAAGAGTTTTGGACCAAGCTGCAGTCGCAGAGCGAATTGTATTAGATACACCCAAGCCATCAAGTGGTTGTCTGACTGATGTAGAAATGATATTGATAATCCTTCCATACTTTCTTTGTTTCATGCCAGGCAAGCAATATTGTGCAATTACATGGGAAGCCATGAGGAGTCTGTCAAATGCTTCATGAAAAGCAGTAATAGAAGATTGCTCTATTGTGCCCGATGGAGGTCCACCTGAATTATTGATGATGATATCTATGGGCGTATCTCCCAATGTTTCCATTGCAGACTGTACCGCATTCACATCAGAAAAATCAGCAATGAGTGCTTGATGTTGCTGTCCATTCTTTGCAGGCAGACTTGAGAGTACTTCATGTAAAGACTCTCTATTTCTGGCAAATCCAATGATTGTACAACCTGCTTCAGCAAGCATGGTAGCAATTGAAAGACCAATGCCTTGTGTGCATCCGCAAACAAGTGCAGTGGTATTATCAAAACGAATATTCATGTATATATCCTATCACTTGGCAAGTACGATGAATTGTGTTCTGCGATTCAGTGCACGATTGCGTTCTGAATCATTTGGGGCAACCGGTTGAGACATACCAAAACCTCGAGCGCGGAGTCTTTTCTCTTCAATGCCACGCTTGATCATTTCCTGCATCACTGACTTTGCTCTGGCATCGGATAATCGTTGATTGAACTCTTCACCGCCGATATTATCTGTATGACCCTGAATTTCTAATCTGAGCTTGGGATAACGTTGCATCAATTCTGCCAATTCATCAATGCGAATCATGGATTCTTCACGAACAATTGAAGAATTAAAATCAAATTGAATGGGATATTTAAAGCCATCTGATACATCAAATCCAGGACCAAGTGGAGCTGTATCATATTCTCCATCACAAAGGATTGTGTCTGAAGAAAAATCAAGACCCATCTTCACTGTATGAATGCCATAATATTCAGGTGCTTTATAGGAGATTTTGTAAAAATTTCGCAAGCTTCGATAAATGTCCAGAAAGATTGCAATCAATTCTTCTTTTGTTTTCGCTCTATAATATTTCCCACCGGTATACTGTGCGATTTGACGCATGATCTCATCATTAGGATATCCAAATCCTACAGTGAAAATATTGACACCTTTTGTTTTCGCAGTATCTAATATCATCTTCAATCTTGTCTTGGAATAATTGTCTTCACCATCTGAGAACACGACAATCACTTTTGGTACTGTATCCGGAATCTCACTTGTGAATGCTTCCATGGATTTCATGATGGCATCATATAAACCAGAATAATATCCCTGTCCATCAAGAAATGTTGATTTAAATGTATTGACAATGATATCCTTGTCTTTCCACATCGGTACTTTCAGTGTATAGTCCTTTGTGAACGTCGAAATACCTATTCTGTCTTGAGGTTGTTTCATGTTTACGAATAATTCTGTACCCATGGAAATTGCATCCATGACTCCAGTCATTGAACCACTGAAATCAACACTCAGCATGATTGCATAGGGAATGGAATCTGCATCGCCATACTCGCGAACACGGAAACTGTCAATAGTGACATTTGATCTGCCGAGTTTTTCCTTGAGGAGATACCAATATTGTTGATCTTTTCGATAGGGAGGAGCAATATGTGTGATATAGTGTCCAGTGGTATCAAACACTTTGGCAAATAATCGGATTTCCTGAGGATATGATTTAGTCTCAATTCTACTTATTTCCATGCGTATATCGGAAGGCTTTGCACTATCAATATGCTTTGTGGAAGTAAGTAAAAATTGTCTTTTCATTGAATCAGAGACATCGCTCTGTAATTCCAATGAGGAAAGGGATGCGGCTCTACGTGAAGTACCGCATGATGAAAAGAGTATTGTCCCCAATGCCATGACCAAGAGAAACGAAAAGGCAGAATATCGAAGCGATACTGCCTTTTTCTGCTTGTCATTTGATGCTTTTTCTATCATCATTTATTCTGCTTTTGGTGGTTGCCAAGATGGTCTTGTCCATTTGACGAGTTCGATATTTGCATTGCCTACATAGAGTTTCATTTTTGCACGAATGGGAACGCGTGCTTCATCATCGGAAAACCATCCTTCGAATTTTCCGGTGAGACCATAAATTCCGGTCCAGTCGGCTGTGCCATTGAAATACAATGTTTTGATCGGATACCCTGCGGCATCAATTTCAATTACTTCAGGTTTTGCGAGAAAATTGATTGAAGTTGAAACAGTATCATCCATGATGATTGTCGGTACTTTTATTGATTTCTTGGACTTCAGCATTTGTCTTGCGAGAAAGTATAAACTACTTCCATCATTCCATTTTTTGGATGTCTTCAGTAAGCGTTTATTGCTCAGCTTATTTGCTTTGTACTTTTCCATCGTGACATTTTGATTCGGATAATCAAAGATATATTTATCATACATCCATGAACCATCGGATTCTTTTGTACTTGCGGCAAAATTGTGTGAATATTGAACAGATGGATCTATCCAACTTTCATAGATCGAATGCAAGTCAATGAATGGAATTCCTTTGCGTGAATCAATGAACACTTTTGTGTGATGAACATTCTTACCATTAAAGTCCACATTCTTCAATGTGGTTACACGAATGGTACCAAGCGAAATTCCCATATAGGAAACATCATAGACTAATTCTTCACCGGGAATGACCACTTGTGCTTGAAGTGAAAAAACCGAAATACAACTGATGATGAGAGAAAAGAAACATCTCTGTAAACAAGTCATTGATTATTGATTCCTGAATTATTTGAGTTTTGCAATGCGAGCAGCTTCGGGAAATAATGTGACAGCTTTTTTGATTTGCTTATCATCCTCATAGGCAATCGGATAGAAACCGGAATTGCCAAAAATGGAACGTGCAATTGTCGCCTTGAGCATATTTTTCAAATATGATTTGTCGGTCACATAATTGGTGTCATTCCATTGAATATCTTTTGATTCAGCAAGTGTGCGGAATTCTTTCAATAGTTCATCACTCACTTCAAAGGTCTTTCTGAATCCATTGAAATTGTCTTTATATGATGTGCGCAATGAAGCACCTTGTCCTCGTAAATATGTATCAGTGAATTCCCAGAAAAGATTCTTTCTACGAATTGCGGCACTCAATGGGGTGATTGTATCTGGTTTGACCACATAGTCCGGAGTGATTCCACCACCGCCTAATACCGTGCGACCACTCACAGTCTTGAATACAGGGCGTGTGGAGTCAGTTGTTTTTTTGGAGTCTTGAGAATGTTCGATATTCTCACCTTCCTCAACTTCTTCGCGACCTTCACCGCGATAATATTTGTCTTTATCGCCATATGGTCTTTGAATCAATCTTCCGGAGGGAGTATAATATCTGGAAATGGTGAGTCTATATGCTGATCCATCGGGCAAAGGATATTGTTGTTGAACGAGTCCTTTTCCAAAAGACACATCACCAACTATCAAACCGCGATCTAGATCTTGAACTGCACCGGAAACAATTTCACTGGCTGAAGCTGAACCACCATTGATCATGACAATGAGTGGAAGATTTTCAAGATTGCCACCATCGCTTGAAAAATAGTCTTCATCAACTTCGGGTCTGCGACCTTTTGTGTATACGATTTTTTGTCCGCCCTTCAGGAATTCATCTGCCAATCTAAATGCTTGATCCAAATACCCACCGGGATTATTGCGAAGATCAAGTATGAGTCTTTTCATTCCTTCGGTTCTCAATTTTGTTGCCGCTTCCATGAATTCAGAATGTGTTGTTGCAGCAAAACGATTGATGGAAATCAAACCGATATCAGTTTTTTCAATCATGAATGAAGCATCAACGGTATAGAGGGGAATTTTATCTCTGGTGATATCATAATCAATCAATTTTGCTTCGCCGGATCTTTTGATTCCAAGCTTCACACGAGTACCTTTGGGTCCACGCAATTTTTTGGGTACATCCTCTCTGGTCAATCCAATTGCGGTACTATCATTAATCTTTACGATTTTATCTCCGGACTGAATGCCGAGCGCTTCACTTGGGCCACCACTAATTGGAGTAACGATAGTGATTGTGTCTTTCACCACATCAAATTCCACTCCGATTCCCTCAAAACTTCCCTGAAAATCCTCTGTCACTTTCTTCATCTGTTCTGCAGGAATATATACTGAATGCGGATCTAATTCATTGAGCATGCCACGAATGGCGGCTTCAGTGAGTTTCTTGGAATCAACATTTTCTACATACATCTGATTGGCGCGATTGAGGACATCATTGAACTTTTTGACTTGATCATAAATCGAGTCATTGGACATCGCGGGGCGTGACATTGTGCCGAGAAAAATTCCGATGCCGATGCAGGCACCGAAGATCAATGCTTTTGTGATTTTCATAGAATTATGCAGTTGAGGATAAGTGTACGGCGCAATTTACGAGTTTATGGGCATTTACATTCGATTTGGACCAACCAACCCACAAATTCCCTTTTTGGTTCGTGCGCTTGACGATTCGTGATTGAGGATAGTGTGATTGAAGTGAAATCAATTTTTAAAGCGATAGCCGACACCCTTGACTGTTTCGATTAAATGTCCATATCTACCGAGTTTTTCACGGATTTTGGAGACATGAACATCAACGGTTCTGTCAACCACATATACGCTTTCACCCCAGATGCGTTTGAGAAGGGACTCACGAGGAAAGACTTTCCCACGATTTGCGGCCAAAAAAGCCAATAATTCGAATTCTTTTTTGGGGAAGAATGATTCTTTGTCATCAATGCGTACCGTATAGTTCTGGCGATTGATTTCCAGAGTGTCTATAGTGAGTATTTCAGGCACAGCAATGGTTTCCGTACGTACTTTTTCCGCTGCTCTACGAAGGATTGTCTTGACTCGTGCAACTAAAATTCTTGGACTGACCGGCTTTTGTATATAATCATCGGCACCAAGCTCAAGACCAAGGATTTGGTCAATTTCCCCTGTTTTTGCTGTCAAAAATATAATGGAAACTTGTGCTAATCCAGGGATTAGTCGTACTTGTCTGCAGACTTCAAAGCCATCCGGACCAGGCATCATGATGTCAAGAATGATCAAATCCGGCTTGAATTCTCCGGCTATTTTCAAGGCGGAATCACCATCTGATGCGGTTGCCACTGAATAGCCCTCTTTTTCGAGATTATATCGAATAAGGTCTATGATGTCTTCTTCATCATCAACTACGAGAATTTTCTTGAGCATATGCAATCCGCATCATGAATGTACATGATAATGTTTCAAAATTATGGAATTGTTATGCGATCCAAGTTTACGATTCGATAATACAGTCATCGAACTTTAAAGGTGGCCATTGTTATGATTGCCAACAAGATGCCAATGATATAGAATCTTGTGACGATTTTGGATTCATGCAAGCCGGATTTCTCAAAATGATGATGAAGCGGAGACATTTTGAAGAGTCGTTTTCCTTCTCCAAACTTTTTCTTGGTGTATTTGAAATACATCACCTGAATAATAACGGACAATGTTTCCGCGAAGAATACTCCGCCCAAGATTGGTAGGAGAAACTCTTTCTTGATGAGAATGCAAAGTCCGCCAATCGCTCCACCCAATGCAAGAGATCCGGTATCACCCATGAATACTTGTGCGGGAAATGAATTAAACCAAAGGAATCCCAGTGAAGCACCGACCAATGCGGCGCTGAAAATGGTTAATTCATCTGCACCTCGAAGGTGAAAGATATTGAGATATTGAGAAAAGACTGCATTTCCACTGACATAAGAAATCACGGCCAATGCCAAAGCAGCAATTCCTACCGTGCCAATTGCCAGTCCATCCAAACCATCTGTGAGATTTACAGCATTCGATGTTGCGGTAAGAATGAACATGATGGCGGGAATATAGAGCCATCCATAATCAAAATGAATGTCTTTGGCAAAGGGTACGGTGGTGAGTGTATTGTACTGATCAAAAGTATAGGAAAACCATTCGGGATGAAAATAGATCGTAGAGCCAACTATGAGTCCTACCAATAATTGACAATGATTTTATATCTGCCAATCAATCCTTTTTTCATTTTCTTGATGACTTTTAAATAATCATCCAGAAATCCAACGGCACCAAGCCCCATTGTGATGAACACTATGAGTATGACAAATGTATTTTGAATATTTGACCACAATAATGTTGGAATGATCACAGCTGACAGTACAATCAAACCTCCCATGGTTGGCGTTCCTGCCTTGAGTGAATGATTACCGATTTCTTGCAATTCGGATTTTGCCTGCTCTCCGATTTGCATGCGTTTGAGCATGCGGATGATCCATGGGCCAACAAAAAATGAAATCAATAATGCAGTAATCGTTGCGGCCGCTGATCTGAAAGTCACATATTGAAAGACACCGAAACCGGGGAGATTAAATGTTGTTCGAAGCCAAGAAGTAAAGAAATACAGCATGCAATTCCCTTAAGAATGATTGTGTATTGTACGGTAATTATGCCAATGTTCCAGAACATGTTCAAGTCGAATACCTCGAGATCCTTTGATAAGGACAATATCTCCGGTTTTGGCTTTTGCATATATGATCTGCGCACATTCTTCTGAAGATTCAGCAAATGTGATGCAATCAAGTGCAGTGTTTTGGGTGGCTTTTTGAAATTCAGGACCCGTCACGATGCAATCATCGCAATAATCCGCAACTTTTCCCAAAAGATTAAGATGTTCTTCAGCGGAAGAATCTCCAAGTTCTCGCATATCACCAAGAATCGCAATGCGTTTTCCTGTTGTAGGCATTGAATATAATGTTTCAAGCGCAGTCATCATTGAAGCGGGATTTGCATTGTAGGTATCATTCAAGACCATGATATCATCAATCATAATTTTGGACATTCTACCATAGCCGAGATATACAGGAGCATCATAGGATCTCAATGCTTCGGCAATCTGATGGAGTGTCATTCCTATCGACAAACCTATGCAAGCACTTGCAATGGCTGTCATGGCACCTACTTTCCCAGGTATGCGTAGGAGGATTTCTTCAACAGTATTATGAGCTTGAAGTGTACAATGCGCCATTCCTTGTTCATTTAGACTCCATGTCGCATGGATATCGGCATCAATGTCCAATGCATACGTGAGAAATCTGGGTCCTTTCGCATATTGCTTCAATCGTTCATCATTCATATTGATGAGTCGAATACCACCGCATTGCTCAAGCCAAGCAAATAGTGCGGTTTCTTCTTTTTCAACGCCATCGAGATCAATCAATTTTTCAAGATGTTCTTTGCCGATATTTGTTATCAAACCATGAGTAGGAGCCAGCATGGCTGATAATATGGCAATCTCACCCGGTTCATTCGTACCGATTTCAATAATGGCAGCTTCATGTTGTTCATTCAATTGAAGCAACATGAGTGGTACTCCGACTTGATTATTATAATTGGCAGTGGTAGTTAGGATATGTTTCTGTGTGCCAATAATAGATGACGCACAATCTTTGGTAGAGGTTTTGCCAGCAGCACCGGCAATGGCTATGATCGGTATATCAAATCGTCTCCGATGGGCATGGGCTAAAGCACCAAGTGCATGTAATGTATTTGAAACAATGATATGCGGAATGCTATCCACACCTTGTACTTCAGAAATGGCATCTTCCTGAATCAAAATGCCAATCGCTCCTTTTTGCATTGCATCATGAATAAATGCATGACCATCAAAATGTTCGCCTTTCAAAGGCACATATATATTGCCTTCTACGATTGATCGAGAATCAGTTGATATACCAATGCAATCACCGGGTGCATACTTTGTATTATCACCAAGAATATTCAAAAGTTCAACTGAAGTGAATGAGGCGAAATTATTCATGAAAGCAATGTGAAAATCGTGAGCTATAGAGGAGATTTCTGTGTGCAAACTTAGCAAAATTGAATGGCTAAGATATTTTTTGGGCATGTCTTTTCGCAAGCTCTGCCGATAATAATGTGATGACAGCTGTATAATATGTCCAAATAGCCGGAATCACAAGAACTGCATATGTTCCATAAAAGAACCCAAAACCCGTGGTTGTACCAACATACCAACTGAAGAGGATTCTAGCGCTTTCCCATAATATCCATGCGAGAAATGTTGCATTTCGAATAGTTGACCAAGGTAATTTTTTGGGTGGCAATGTTCGATATATGAACATGAACAGCATTGGTGGAGAAATGAAAGCAACAATTCTGACCAATATTCCGGTAATGAATAAGCCATCTGGAAGGATAGGAAATAACATGCCTTCGAATGCAGAAGCCAGTGGATGAAGCAATGTACTGGCAATGACAAGGAAGATGAAAATGATTGTTCCGCCGAGATCACGCGCTTTTACATGCATGAATGATTGCTCGGTAATAGTCCCAAATACAGCTTCCATACCGCTTCTGAATGAAGAAAGTAATGCGGAAGCTGTCCAAAGCAATGCGGGAATACCAATCCAACCGGCACCGGAACTATACGCGAATAATGTTTGAACTTCTTTCAATATCAAAGACACTGCACCTGAACCCGATTCGCCCATCGGTAATAGGGTTGAAAGAAATATCTCCAATGAAGGGATAAATGACGTAATATCAAGAATATTGCCAACAATGAAGAGAGCGACCAGAAGTAAAGGAAAAACACACAATAAAGCATTGAATGCGATTCCTGCAGAAATCAGAAAGAGATGTCTGGAACCTAAATCTTCAAAAAAAGATTCTATGACCTGATACCATCGTTTGAAGGACAATGAATTGGCTCGTATTGTGTGACTTTTCTGTGTAAATGAGGGGAGAGAACCCCTATGTGAGCATCTGAAATGCCCGAGCAATTGCGCAAAGTTCGTAAATTTGCAACGTTTACGGTAGTTTTTACCACTTAGCTTTATATCATCCGCGAGGTGAATCATGATAGATTTATTGAATCTTAATTCCGCTGAGGAAGAAATTGGTTTTGAGACCATTCCCATAGGTGTGACGGGTGCTGATGAGAATGATAATATTCGCATCACATTCAAGGCATTGAGTGAAGTGAAAAAAATCAAAGCACAAAATGCCATTCCTGAGGATTATGGTTTGAGAGTAGGCGTCAAGGGTGGAGGTTGCTCCGGGATGTCCTATACATTGGGCTTTGATGCAACAAGCAAAGAATTGGATCGCATCTATGAAACACAAGGCGTAAAAGTCTTTGTGGATCCCAAGAGTTTATTTTATTTGATGGGTGTGACGCTCGATTATAGCGATGGCTTGAATGGTCGTGGTTTCACATTCAATAATCCGAATGCAACCAAAACTTGTGGTTGCGGTAGTTCATTCGGCGTCTGATTTCCCCAAATTTATAGAGAGATACGCATTATGGCATATGAATGGAAATTCAATCCCCGTCCATATAGTGATGAGGAAGCGAAGGAGTTATTGGCATCGGTGGTTTCTACGGAAACATCTGAATGGCACTATAATACCCATCATAAAGGGTATGTGACATTCTTGAACAAGATTGAAGGCGAACTTGAGTCAGCTGATCGTTCAGGAGCAAATGGTAATTATAGCCATATTGGTGAATTGAAGCGCCGTCTCACTTGGAATCATGGCGGAACAGTTCTCCATGATGTGTATTGGGAAGTGCTGGGTGGTGATGGCGACCCTTCGAAAGGACCCGAAATTCTGGCTGCAATCGAAAAGGAATTTGGATCATTTGATCAATGGAAAGCTGATTTCAAAGCCGCATGTATTGCTGCAAAGTTGTCCGGATGGGGTGTTTTGACCTTCGATCAACTCTATAGCGGTCGCTTATTGAATGTCCTTGTTGATGAGCATCATTATGGTGCGATTTGGGGCGGAATTCCTTTGATTTCATGCGATGTGTTTGAACATGCATATTATCATAAAGATGGTCCGGGTAGAGCCAAATATGTTGACAATTTCTTGGCGAATCTGCACTGGGGCAGAATTAATGAACGCTTTAAAAAATTCATACGATGAAAATGTTCATAGGAACTTACATAGTACTTATGTAGATTTGCCCTACGAACTCCTCGTAAAGTTAAAAGGATGGGCATTTGGCACTTCGCTTCCGCGAAAGTCGAGTGCCCATTTTTTCTTGAGATAATACGTATGCCACAATTACCGATTTTCCCATTAGATTTAGTTGTATTTCCTGATACAACATATCCACTTCATATCTTTGAAGAGAGATATAAGGCTATGATTGGATTATGTTTGGCGGAAGGCTCACATTTCGGGATTCATTTGAAATCAACCGGGATTTTACATCCAATTGGTACGGTTGTGGACGTGACGCTTTTACGCAGATATGATGATGGCAGAATGGATATTTTAGTGAAGGGTCTGTACAGACATAAAATCAGTGGGATGAATACTCGCACAACTCCATATTATTTGGCAGATTCAATTGTCTATGCTGACAGAGAAGATGAAGAAGTGAATGTTACTGCATTAATGCAATGTCTGGATTTATATAATCGTGTGGTGAATGCAATTCCTGATTTGAAGGCGAAGCGGTATTCACTGGAACAATTATTGGAAATGACATTGATGCCATCATTCATCTTCGCTACAAAGAGTGGATTGAATGTACAGCAAAAGCAAGAGCTCTTGGAAATGAAGTCAGAGACAAGCCGAATAGATATGTTGACTGAAATCTTGAGTGTGGTTGTACCAAAGCTGGAAGAACTTTCTGAAAGAGAAAATATCATCAGTAGTGATGGATATTTTCCATCAATCAAATGATTCATCATCATCTTCGACTTGTGTTTCCGTTGGTTCAGTTTCTCTCATTCTATATCCTACCCCTCTGATACTCTGCAAGATTCTTGGTGAACCCGGCCTTTCAATTTTTGATCTGATTCTTTTGATATATACATCAATGATATTTGATTCAGGATCAAAATTATGTTTCCATACATGTTGCGTAATCATGCTTCGAGAAATGATGCGATTCTTATTTCGCATCAAATATTCAAGCAAAGCATATTCTTTCGTTGTCAATTCAATTTCTTTGCCCCATCTGAATGCAACATGTGCCACAGTGTCAAGTGTTAAATCCATGCATTGCATTTTGGTGGATTTTTCAGGACTTGACCTTCTCATGATGGAACGCAATCTGGCGGCCAATTCCTCAAAGTGAAAAGGCTTAGGCATATAATCATCAGCCCCCAAATCTAATCCCGCAACTCTGTCTTCAGTATTTCCTCGAGCAGTGAGCATAAGCACAGGTGTTACATTTCCTGCGGCACGCATTGCACTTAAGACTGCAAGCCCATTTCTTTTGGGAAGCATAACATCCAAGACAACTGCATCATATTGATTATGCAAGGCCATTTCGAGTCCTGTCTGACCATCAAATGCTGTCTCTACAATATATCGTTCTTCTTCCAGACCCCTTTTGATGAAGAGGGCCATTTTTTTTTCATCTTCTATGACAAGAATTTTCATTGATTCAATCCTGATTGGCAGATTAATAATCAAATGTCACAAACTCGGCCAAATCTTCTGCTTTGCCTAAATGAACTAACATGCCTTCTTCTTTGAGATCATTAATTGCTTTGAGAACGCGATCCATTTCAATGCGATGATGATATGAGAAACGCCATGCATCAATCGGTGCCATGCTGATTTCAAGCACAAGCAATTGTGAAACGGTAACGCTCTCTTGTTTGATGAAACGTTCTTTGACTGCATCAAGATAAAATGATATTTCTTCGCCGATCAGGTGATCGGGCACAAAATAATAATTCTCTTGTGTCAGCAAATCGCAAATCGGAAAACCTCGTACGGGATCCAACATGAGTGGAAGCAAATCGAGTCCAACGGTATACATGTATTCCGTTTCATCATTACCCCAGAGATCATTCCACACAAGTGGATGATATTCTTTCAACCATTCAAAAAAAAGTATTTCCTTCTCGGGTAATCGCATGAGATGAGTAGAGCCAACATGCGCGATGATTTC
>Ga0172367_10002023_pt1 | contig 28579 bp, 30 predicted proteins | sample Lak10m_FD_114542 | JGI IMG/M metagenome (GOLD analysis project Ga0172367, IMG submission 114542) | Freshwater microbial communities from Kabuno Bay, South-Kivu, Congo - kab_022012_10m | ecosystem: Environmental > Aquatic > Freshwater > Lake | place: Democratic Republic of the Congo: South-Kivu...
CGCGGCCTCCTCGACCAGGGACTGGACGTTTACCTGATCGACTGGGGCTATCCGGATGGCGCCGATCGCTATCTCGATCTGGACGATTATCTGAATGGCTACGTCCGCCGCTGCGTCGATTTCATTTGCCGTCAGCACCACCTGCCCAGCATCAACCTGCTGGGCATCTGCCAAGGTGGCACCTTCAGCGTCTGCTTCTCCGCCATGCATCCGGAAAAGGTCAGCAACCTGGTCACCATGGTGACCCCGATCGATTTCAAGACGCCGGACAACGTCCTGAGCCAATGGGTGCAGGAACTGGACGTCGACCTGATGGTGGATACACTTGGCAATATACCGGGCGAACTGTTGAACTGGAGTTTCCTATCCCTGAAACCCTTCCGGCTGACCGGTCAGAAATATCTCGACATGGCGGAAATTCTGGAAGACCCCATCAAGCTGAAGAATTTCCTGCGCATGGAAAAGTGGATTTTCGACAGTCCCGATCAAGCGGGGGAAGCCTTCCGGCAATTCATCAAATGGTTCTACAAGGAAAACCGGCTGATCAACGGTAACCTGGAAATCGGCGGCCACAAGGTGAATCTATCCCGCATCACGATGCCGGTCTTCAACGTCTACGCCACCGAGGATCATCTGGTGCCCCCGGCCGCGTCCATTGCCCTGGAACACCATGTGGGGTCCAAGGACTACACGACCATGGCCTTCAAAGGCGGCCACATCGGCATCTATGTCAGCGGCCGCGCCCAGAAGGAAATCCCCGCGGGTGTGGCGGAATGGCTCAAGAACCGAATGCATTGACCGTCGGCGGCGCCAGTGGAAGCTGAACACCGGATGCCATCAGGCCGGGAAGCATGGAGGGAGTCCCGGGGAACGGCGGGCCGTCACTCGAACTCCCTCCTTCGCCGCGGCGTTGCCAGCCCCGCGACAGTCCGCGCCAGCTATCCGGGTTTAAATCGCCCTGAGCAGGGTGAGCGCTTCGGCGTAACCCCCGCTCAGAAAGCGGCATTCGCCCTCCTCGCTCATCATCCTGGCAATGATGTCACCGATGGTGATGACCCCCAGGAAGCGATTGTTATCAATGACCGGTAACTGCCACCGTTCGGTTTTCATCATCAGGGTCAGGTAATGCTCCAGCGAGGCATTCGGCTCCACCGGAAAGCTTTCGGCATCGATACACGCGGAGACCGGGAGAGAAAAGGCATCGACGCCCTTGTGCAGACAATGCCGGATGAACCATCTTTCCGAAAATATACCCAGATAGTCTCTCCCATTGAACACCACCAGGTAATGCGTCTTGTGGACTCGCATGAACTGGATCGCATCGCAGATCAGGGTATGTCCCTCGATCGAATGCAGGTGTTTGGCGCGCTTATCCTTCAAAAGCTGGTTAATGGCATTCGCATCACGGCTGCCCCCCCGTTCCTGCTGGGCAAGGGCGTTTTTCAATTTGGTGATGGCCCAGATCAACTTCTGTGACGACTTGGCGAACACGCCGTCATCCTCCATCAGCGAGATAGCCTTATTTTTGGCGCCGGCATTGCTGAAACGCACCACCTCGGCCGCGGCCCGGTGGAAGTTGTCATGAAAATAACAGAGCGCCTCATAGGAGGGCATTCTGTTGAATTGCAAACCTTCACCATAGATCCACTTGCCCAGGTCACAGGTTCGGGTGTTGGCTATTTCACCATCATCCAGACTCTGCCCTTCCAGAATCTGGTGCTGGAGTTGTGATTTCCACGCGACGTGAGATTCGATGGTGCCATTGAGTATGCTCATGCCTTTTGATCTTCCTGGTTTGACCTTGCGCCCAGGCCAGCGACAAAGCGACGTGGCCCACCCTGATTTCGTATTGCCAACCGGGCTCGAGCGCAATCCGCTGAAGGCCCGACGAGGCGTCGAAATACCCTCATGGCGGCCAGCATGCGCAACCCCCTGGAAACAATAGGTTTCCATATTAGACATGACTTAACAATTCTTCAAGTGCCCTCGCTACCATCGCTGGCGGCGATGATCCCGGCGCGGTTCCTCGCAGGGGTTCGCTCGCCCAAGTCAGCTCATCGGCCAGTCATGAGCGCTGATACTAACGACTGTAGAAACGGAATCAACGCGTGAAGAGGGAAGCCAAGCTCATAACTCATCCAGGGAAACCTTGACGATAGGCTGTCCGTCGCCCAGACGGGCATCGGCCAAAGCATTCAACTCGAGATCTTCCAGGCGGTCGAGCAAGCTTTCATAAACTGCCGCGGGCAAGCAGTAGAACAGCGGCTGACCATGGTCGAGAATCGCCACAGGCAGACCATGGCCGGTGGCTACCGTGGCCATTGGATTTTGCTGGAGATCAGCCTCATTGGCGGTAACTTCCGCGAGGTTCATGGATGCCATGGGGCTCTCACCCGATTGGATAATCTCATGTCCGCAAACTGCGCTGACACCGCCGCCCGCTTCATCCTTGGGTCGGGTGCGGCGACCCCAAAAAAATCCCAATCACTGGCCGCCGCGCACCAACCGCACCGCGCTGCTGCCGTAGCGGTTGCTGCTGCCGGAACTGCCGCTGCCGAAGTTGACATACCAAGCGTAGTCCGCATAGTTGGCATAGGGCGAGGACGCCCAAACTAGGGTCGAGGTTTGGCTCGGGAACACGGTGGCGTTGATAGCCGGGGCATAACACGCCACCTCCACCAAGCTTTCAAGCTCCTTGCTGTTCGGAAGCCGCCAGTCCTTATAACCGGCGAAGGTGCTGGCGGCGGCCTAGTTTAGGGCGTCACCCCATTTCATTCTCAGAGTGTTGCCGGACCCACAATCTGTGCCGGACCGACCTTCAAGGCAGCGCGTCCAGGTCAGGCCGGTCTGTTTATCCAGCACAGTGCCCAATTTAGAATTGACGATATAGCGAGCGTCCGGCGCAGTTCGGCGAATAGCAGAGTGGCAGGTTTGTCCCGGGACGGCCGTGGCAACCTGGCTATCTGGGGTGGCAAACCCACCACGTACCAAACGTACAACGTTAATACTGCTAACGGAACTAGAAAGAGTTAATCCATAGCGAAAGTCGACACTCCAACTAGTGTCCACATTGTTGGCCATGGGCGAAGATGACCAATATGCCCACCAATTGGTAGGCATATTGGTCGGTCGTGTGTCAGGAAAGTAAGCCGTGTCAATGGTCGGACCAGGGTAAGTAATGCTCAGATCCGCCAGTCCACTCAGTTCGAAGCGATTGGGCAAGCGCCAGTCGGTGTAGCCGCAGGAGCCCGCCGCGTTGACGCGATTGACATAGGCCTCGGTATTACAGAACGAGGTCGGCTGCCCCGCTTGATAACCGTAGCAGAGATTAGCGTTCGTGGCGGGATTGCCCGGATTGCCTCGATTGTTGCCAGCATCGGTGCTGTACCAGAGGTAGGCATCATCGGCGTCATGCAAACCCTGGTTACCCCTGATCTCGTCACTTATTGGCCTTTTCTCCCACACCAGCCCAGTGACATTGTCGCGCACGCAATCCCAAGTTATAGCGCTGGCGGGCAAGGGCTTGCCCCGACTGTCCAACTTGGTGTAATCGAACCCGGCCTTGCCATTACTGGCGACATTGCGAGTTTTGTCGCGACCATATTGGGCGTCCTGCTCAGGGTAGTCTGGGACCGGACAGGTTAGGCCATTCGCGTCCAAAATGGAGCAACGGGTGACACCGGTATCATTGAGCGCGGGGTAGCGGTTGGCTTGCAGTGGCAACTTGAGTAACGCAAAGGCCGGGTTCTGCGTGGTCAGTTCCAGCCGAGCTTCGGCGAGTTGGAGCGTTTTGGCGGTGTAGCGGAGGGTGTACTTGCAGCTTTGCCCCGCGCCCAGTGTCCCGCCGCAGGTGGTGCTGGCAATGACATAGCCGCCCGGGTTGTCAACCATGGTAGCGACGCCAAGGGCGATGTTCGCCGCCGTGGTGTTCTTGAGTGTGGCGCTCAGCGTCTTGATCTCGCCCAGCGCGTTGGCGCCGAAATTGAGGGACGCAGGCGCGAAGGCCAGTTTCCCAGCGGCGGAAGCCCCGGCCGGAACGAGCAGGGAGGCGGCAAGCAACGCCGGTAAACGAACAGAGGCGCGTTTGGTGCGCATGGCGTGTCTCCAATCGGATAGCGGGGGAATGACATAACCCCAATCTTGATGAATCAACACCCGTCATGCTACGCCCGTGCGCCTTGTCGTGGCAATGCCGGATTACATCCAGGGTTTTTAGCCCGTTGGCCGGGTCACTCGTTGGGAGCCGGAAATATCGGAATCAGACCGAGCTTGGTTTCCGCTACGCCGCAAACCGGCCTATCCTGATTTGGGAGTTGGGGATTTCCGGTAAGGCCATCCCCTTTCGCGCAGAAGAGGTAAAACCAATAACGGCATCCATCCTCCGAAAGTATTCGGGTTCAGTACTTGAACCGCCAGAAGGAGGAACTCCTCACCCACCAGTCCGTCAGCGAGTCGCCCAACACTCGCGGGACGCGTTGCAGCCGGACGTGATTTCCTCGCTCTCCCGTCGTTGGGAATGCCTCGCCCTACCTCACATCTTGAGCTACCAGCAACTCCCGATAAACGGCGAGATTGCCTTCCACCATGCGTTCGGCCGAAAACTGTTGTTCGACCCAATGCCGACCTTGACGGCCCATCTCCCGGCGCCGTTCGGCGTCGCCGAGCAGACTCCTGATCGCGTCCGCCAGCGCCTGGGCATCGCCCGGTTCGACCAGCCAGCCGGTTTCGCCATCGCGGACGGCCTCGGGTATGCCGCCGACCCGTGAGGCGACGATGGGCAGGCCCGCGCAGGACGCCTGCAACAGGGACACTCCCAAACCTTCCATCAAGGCCGGGTGTACGACCAGATCGAGACAGGGCAGGATACGCGGTAGATCCTCGCGGAAACCGGCCAGCCTGACCGAACCCGTAAGCCCCTTGCGCTCGATGAGGGACTGCAACTCAGCCTCCATCGGTCCCTTGCCGAAAAACAGCACCCGCGCCTGAGGGAAGGCGGCCCGCACCTCCGGCATCGCCTCCAGCAGCACCTGATGGCCCTTGCGCCGGATCAATTGGGCCACGACGCCCATGCTCAGGGCATCCGGCGGCAGGTTGAACTCCCGCCTGAATCCTTCGCGGTCGGGCCGCTCGACCCTCGGGGTAATCTCGATCGCGTCCCTGACGCAGCGCAGCTTGTCGGCGGGAAACCCCTCGCTCAGCAGCACCCGGCCGATGCCCTCCGAGATCGCGATCACCCGATCATGCAACCGGTATTTCAGCGCCACCGCCAGCCGGCTCTCAGGGTTGTCCTGGCGGCGGGAATGCACGACCTTGACGCCGGTCAATCGCGCCGCAATGCCGCCCATGACATCGGCGCCGATCCGGCTATGCAGATGGACGACGTCCGGACGGGTTTGCCGGATCAGGCGATGCAGCCGAGCAATCAGCCCGACATCCAGGTCGCCGGCCATGCGGATGGCGTGGACTTCGGCGAAAGGCTGGGCGGCGCGGGCCAGTTCGCTACCCTCGCGGCAGGCGAGGATATTGTCGATACCCCTGGCCTGCAATCCCTCGATCAGCAGCAGAATCTGATGGGCGCCGCCGTAGAGATTGCGCCCCCCCTCGACATGGAGAATTTTCATGGATGGCGGAGCCTGCAAGGATGGGTGTTCAGGGGGTGACACATAAAAAAGGGCGGGTCATGCCTGGAACCCGCCCTGCTCGTGACCCCAATTTCAAGGTCTTGATGATTTTGAGCCTTCTCGGCTTACTGAACCAGAGCCAGCAGTACACCGGCCGCGACGGCGGACCCGATCACCCCGGCGACGTTGGGGCCCATGGCATGCATCAACAGGAAATTGTGGGGGTTGGATTCCTGCCCCACCTTGTTGGCGACACGGGCCGACATCGGTACGGCCGAGACGCCCGCCGCGCCAATCAGCGGGTTGACCTTGTTCACCGGCGAGAACACATTCATCAGCTTGGCCATCAGCACCCCGGCCGCCGTGCCAAAACTGAAGGCCAAGGCGCCCAGGATGAGAATCCCCAGGGTTTCGCTGCGGAGAAACTGGTCGGCGCTCAGCTTGGACCCCACCGATAGCCCCAGAAAGATGGTGACGATGTTGATCAGCTCATTCTGTGCCGTCTTGCTGAGCCGATCGACCACGCCGCATTCGCGGATGAGATTGCCCAGACAGAACATGCCGATGAGCGGCGCGGCCGAGGGCAGGAGCATGGCGGTCAGGACGAGCAGGACGCCGGGAAAGATCACTTTTTCCAGACGGCCGACATGCCGCAATTGCGCCATTTCGATCAGGCGTTCCTGTGGCGTGGTCAGGGCCCGCATGATCGGCGGCTGAATCAAGGGCACCAGCGCCATGTAGGAATACGCCGCCACGGCGATCGCGCCCAGCAGTTCCGGCGCGAGCTTGGAGGCGACATAAATAGAGGTGGGCCCATCGGCGCCGCCGATGATGGCGATGGCGGCGGCATCCTTGAAGGTGAAATGGAGACCCGGCACCAGATACAGGGCCAAGGCTCCGAACAGGGTTCCGAAAATGCCGAACTGGGCGGCGGCGCCCAGCAGCAGCGTCTTGGGATTGGCCAGCATGGGACCAAAGTCGGTCATGGCGCCCACCCCCATGAAAATCAGCAGCGGAAACATGCCGGATTTGATACCCAGATAGAGATAGGCGAGGATCCCGCCCTCCTCGGCGATGCCGGCGATGGGTATGTTGCTGAGCACCGCGCCGAAACCGATGGGCAGCAATAACAGGGGCTCGAACTCCTTCTTGATGGCCAGATAGAGCAGACCGATACCCACGGCCATCATGACCGCCTGCCCGGCCTGGAAATTGGACAGGCCCGTGCTGGCCCAAAGCTGAATCAAACCTTCCATTGCTACCTCATTCCAGCGTCAGGAGATCATCCTGGGAAGCCACCGTCTCGCCGACCTTGACGGCGATGCTGGCCACGATTCCGCCCGTGCGGGTGCGTATCTCGGTTTCCATCTTCATGGCTTCCATGACGATGACGACCGTATTGGGTTCGACATGCTGGCCCGGCGCGACATTGATGCGCAGAATATGGCCGGCCATGGGCGCCTTGACGACTTCACCCTCACCCTTGGCCGCCTGACTGGCGGCGGCGAGCGTCGCACCGGCGGCGGCTACCTCGACCTTGTAATTGCGGCCATTCACCGCCAGCACACCGGGGCTGGGGGACTCCACCCGGAAGACCCGGCCATTGACACTGATATCGAACACGCTGTCCTTGCCCGTGGCGGCCTCCGCCGGTGCAGCGACGCCGGCCTGTGGAGCGGGTTCAAAGGCATCGGGATTGCCACGATTCTGGAGAAACTTCAGGCCGACCTGGGGAAACAATGCATAGGTCAGCACATCGTCAATCTCGTCGGCGGCCAACTGGATGCCCTGCTGCTCAGCCTGGGTTCGCAGATCGGCCGTCAGTTTGTCCATCTCCGGTTCCAGCATGTCGGCCGGCCGCCCGGTGATGGGCTTGTCGGCGCCCAGCACCTTCTTCTGCAAGGTCTTGTTCACAGGCGCCGGAGTAGCGCCGTACTCGCCGCGCAGCACGCCCTGGGTCTCCTTGGTGATGGACTTGTAGCGCTCGCCCATCATGACATTGATGACGGCCTGGCTGCCGACGATTTGCGAGGTCGGCGTCACCAGCGGAATGTAGCCGAGATCTTTGCGAACCTTGGGAATTTCCTCCAGAACGGCATCGAACTTGTCGAGCGCGTTCTGTTCCTTGAGCTGGCTTTCCAGGTTGGTCAGCATGCCGCCCGGCACTTGCGCCACCAGGATGCGGCTGTCCACCCCACGCAGGCTGCCTTCGAACTTCGCATATTTCTTCCGAACCTCGCGGAAATAGGCGGCGATTTCCTCCAGCAGATTAAGATTGAGACCCGTGTCCCGGTCCTGGCCCTGCAAGGCCGCCACCACGGCCTCGGTCGCGCTATGACCGTAGGTCATGCTCATCGAGGATATGGCAGTATCGACATTGTCGATGCCGGCCTCTGCCGCTTTCATGATCGTGGCGGTGCTGAGACCCGTCGTTGCATGACATTGCATGTGGATCGGCAGGCTGACGGATTGCTTCAGGCGTGTCACCAGTTCGAAGGCGTCATAGGGTTTGAGCAGCCCGGCCATATCCTTGATCGCAATGGAGTGCGACCCCATGTCCTCCAGCCGTTTGGCCAGATCGACCCACATATCAGTGGTGTGGACCGGACTCACCGTATAGGAAATCGTCCCCTGAGCGTGCTTGCCATTGGCAATCGTGGCCTGAATGGCCCGCTCGAAATTGCGAGGATCATTCATGGCATCAAAAATGCGGAAGACATCCACGCCGTTAATGGCGCAGCGCTCGACAAATTTCTCGACGACATCATCGGCGTAATGCCGATACCCCAGCAGGTTCTGCCCACGTAATAACATCTGCAAGGGGGTCTTCGGCAAAGCCTTCTTGAGAGTCCGCAGGCGCTGCCAGGGATCCTCGCCCAGATAGCGGATACAGGCGTCAAAGGTTGCCCCGCCCCAACTCTCCAGCGACCAGAAGCCGACCTTATCGAGCTTGTCGCAGATCGGCAGCATGTCATCGATCCGCAAGCGTGTCGCCAGCAGCGACTGATGTGCATCGCGCAAGACGACGTCGGTGATACCCAGGGGTGTGGCCATAATCGATTCCTGATTGATGAGGGTTTATTCAGCGCCAGCGCCGGGGAGGATTCCTCAAGCCGGCGGCCCCTGGCGGAGACGCAGGGCGGCGGCGATCACGGCAACCTGCTCGGCTTCGTCGCTCTCCACGGTCAGCCCGGCCCGGCGCGGCGGCTCGGCTTCCGGGTAAGCGGATTTCACCAACCGTGAGGTCACTTGGATGATCCAGACCAGCAGGGACAGAAACAGAAAGACGATGCCCATGCCCACGACCATGAGTTTCAGGCCGGGCAACACCAATTCAGTAAAGGAAGGTTCCATTGGATCGAATTATGGAGGAAGGCGCTATCGAGGCAGCAATTGCAGCTATGATAATTCGCGGCCCTCTTAAAGTCGAACCAGTACCAGCAGCGCGCCGTCATCTGCCCCCCAGGCGTTTTCCAAAAGAAGCGGGTAACTGGCACTGTCTTGAAGCTCTCGTGAGAACAATCATCCGCTTCCCTGTGCGCCCTGCCCCGGGAATCATGGCTCGAACCGATTGTGATGAGGTTACCTTCTGTTTTTGGACCTCCATGTTCGATAGAGCCCCTGGAGACAAACAAGGAACAACAGGTAGCCATAGAACATTGCCAACGCGGTCACCCATAATCGCCATTCGCTCACATCGCCCCCTATGGTCAGTTACTCAATTGAGATGAAAGATCACCTTTTGCCTCACTCGCTGTTCAACCGGTAGGCCCTGACGCCGGGCTGGCTTGAATCGCCAGCGCCGAATCGCATCGATGGCGGCTTGCTCGAAAACGCCGGCAGGGTTGGCGCCCACCACCTTGGGATGACTGACCTGACCATTACGATCCACGGTAATCTCCACTAGAACCCAGCCTTCGATCTTTCGACTCCTTGCGATGCCGGGGTAGTCCGGCAGCGTCCGCGACAAGGTCTGCACGCCGCTATTCCCGGCTCCCTCCCCACTCGCGGACGAACTGTTGGAAACTACCGGTTTCCCTACATGTCCTCCACCCGGACTTCCGCCCGTTGTGCGTCTTTCTCTATCACCCCAGGAGCCTGGGGGGCCTTCCACACGAGAAGAGGAACCCGCGAGGCTCGGTAACCTCACCCCGGCGCCATGGGTAGGGATATCAACCCTGGGCGTCAGCACACTGGGTGGCGCCTGATTGGGATCAGGATTCTTGACCAGGGCCGGACGCCGGGGCTTGGGGGCCTGCCCGGATTTCTCCTCCGCGTCAGCCCGAGGTTGCTGCCGGACGGTCCACCGCGGTTGAGAGGGCGGGTTCTCATGCGCTGTTTTTTTCACCTGAGCGGGCTTGGGGCCGGGCTTGGGGCCGGGCTTGGCCTCGGGCTGGCTGGAGGCAGGCTTCACTGGCACGATGAGTTTGGGCGGCTCCAGGGTTTCTGGCGGTACCGTAGGAGGCTCGGGCGGTTTGGGTTTGATGCGTATGAAGTTGATCGGTGGCAAACCCCCATTCCGGACATCCGGGTATTGCCAATCGTTCACCAGACCGTCAATCAGGCTGAGCACGATGAAATTGACGATTGCCGCCAGTAGCAACGTCGATGCCAGTACCTGCCAGCGGAGCCTTAGCGCCGCCCAGCGTTCGGAATCGATCACGGTTTTTCAGGTACCGTGCTGGCGGCCACCGAAATATTGGCAACCCCCGCCAGGCGAATCTGATCCATGACCCGGACCAACTGGCCCGTCGGAATGGCTGTGTCCGCCAGAATCACGACAGAGCCGCCATTCCCCAGGTGGAGTTGCTCCAGTCCGGCACGGAGGTAGTGGATATCGGTAAGCGCGTCATTCAGCCATACCCTGCCGTCCGTCGTGAGGGTGACGATGGCACCCACAGCGTCGGTTTCGGCCGCGGTAGCCGCCTGTGGTCGCTCGACCTGAATCGTCGATTCCCGAATGAACGAGCTGGTCACGAGAAAAAAGATCAGCAAAATGAACACCATGTCGATCAGGGGCGTCAAATCGATGGCGCTGGAGCTGTCTTCCCCCTCAAGATTTCGTTGCCAATTGAAACGTCGGCCATTCATCGGGCATGACCCCATCGTTCGAGGGCGAGCTCAGCAGCGCGGACGCGGCGCGCCATTTGATGCCCGATGGCCAATCCGAACAAGCCCATGACCAGCCCGGACAATGTGGTGATCAGGGCCTGGGAAACACCACGAGCGATGATACTGGCATCAGCGCTACCGAACAGCCGAATCAGATCGAAGGTCTCGACGATACCCGTGACGGTGCCCAGCAACCCGAGCATGGGCAAAATCCCGGTCAGGGTTCTGATGGGTCGCAGATTTCTGCGTAATTCGAGCTTCATGTCGCTCAGCACCGTGAGTCGAACGATGGGGTCTTGCCCCGTGGGCGGCATCGATGTCCACAGAAGGGGAAACCGATAATATAGATACCAGATACGCTCGAACAGCAAGGTCCACAACAGAAGGGAAACACCCAGCAACGGCCACATCACAGGTCCCCCCGTTTGCATCAGTTCCTCGATGTGTTGTTCCTGAGCGGCGAACATTGCCGCGATGGCGTCAATTACCCCGGCACTCATGCGCATTTCCCAGACAGGCTCTCAGGCTCCAGGTTCTCATAGGGGATGACAGCGGACTTGTCCCGCCAATCGTCGGGCGACCGCTACCGCGCCCTGAGTAGCCAGCAGGGTCCCGATACGTGAACTCCGGGTTACGAGAAGACTATGCAGGAGCAGGATGGGGATGGCCACCACCAGCCCCTCCACAGTGGTCACCAGCGCCTCCGAAATGCCGCCCGACATGAGTTTGGGATCACCAGAACCATGCAGGGCAATCGCCTGAAACGTGGCTATCATGCCGGTGACCGTGCCGAGCAAACCCAGCATGGGGGCAACCGCCGCCAGCAAGCGCAATAGCGGCAGCGCTTGTTCCAGGGCCTCCTGTTCGATTAGCAAGGCCTGATCCAGGGTGATATTGAGGACTTCCGTATCGGGGGATCCGGTCTCATTCAGATCTTTCAATATCCGGCCCAAAGGATTGTCTGTTCGTATTTCCAAGCTTTCAATCTGCCAGCGGATATTTCGTTCCAGCTTGCGCAGCATCCAGAATCGATAGGCCGCCAGCGGGAACGCGAAGCCGGCCAGCACCAGGATCACGTATCCCACGGGACCCCCTTGGCGGATGCGCTCCAGCAAGCGCGGAACCTGGACCACCAGTTGCAACGTGACGCCCCCCGAGGGATCCAGGGCAATTGGCCGAATGGAAGCCCCATCATCCTCCATTGAAAACTGTCGGGCCTGTGTCAGCAGGTCAGCGGGGGGTTGTCGCGCCAGTTCCGCCAGCGTGTCATGCTCCGGCTGATAGACGAGATAACGCCCATCGCTGATGAGGCTGAAGCCGCCCAAGCTGAGGACATCGCGTTCCACGCGGCTGCCATTCGGCAAATGAACCTGCTGCCGTGCCGATTCGATACGGCCCATGGCATCGAGCTGCTGTTGCAGGCTCGTGAACAGACGTGCGACTTCATCGGCCTTGGGAACATGAGCCGGGTCCGCCAGGGCCTCGATCAAGGCGCGCTGTCCAAGCCGATCCCCAGACAGCCACTGCCTGGCGTAGAACGCTTTCAGGCTGGCGCTGCTTTCCCGTATTTGCTGGAACAGCGCCTCATGGGACTTGAGCAACAGACTGAGCTCCGGGTCCGGTTTAGCCAGGGTGGCATTCGCTGGCGCGGCCACCTGTCCCAACTGAGGAATGGCATGAGCGGACTGCTTCGACACGGATTCGGCCCCAGCCCCCGCGGGCAGGAGAACCAAAGTGAGCAGGCACAAGACCCCAGAAGCCAGACACCTGACACTCATGGCTGATGAATCCCGGGAAGGGGTAAGGTCATGAGCCCAGGAGGAATGTCCTTGCGCGCCATGCGTATGTCTTCGGTAATGAGCTCGTTGCTTTCCGACGACAATCTCCGCCATTGCCGCTCATGGTTCGACCAGATGGCCGACTCTCTGCCATCCAGGGTCTGGTAATACAGCGCCAAGCGGCCAACACTCAGGAAATCCACCAGTTTCCGCGAATCCTCTGGAAGCGGGCCACGGGTGACCTCCACGGTTTTCCCGTAATCAAGCTCGATCCGATAGGCTTCGATGACCCCTCGGAACACCTCGGCCTGATCGGCGACCGGCTGCTTCGCCATGGCCTCCAGGCGCGCCACCCGGGCCCGCCGCTCATCAAGCAGAAAGGGTGGCCCGGTTTCGATTCGCTCTCGCAAGGCCCGAATGGCATCGAGGAGGACGCCAGTCAGCGCGGGTTTGAATTGCCTGGCCTGTTCGAGGGGGGTTGCCGCCCGGTTCGAGTCGTTCTCCGGCTGATCCGCGCTCCCCGCAGTCACGGAAGGCGCCGGGCCGTTGACGGGGCCCAATGGCTTGGCTGTCTCGCCAATTACGACGCCCGTCACCGCCCACATCAGCCACAAACCTTTACGGAAGAACTTTTGGAGACCCATGAATCTGTTCATGGGCATAGTTTCTTTGATAGGTTCCTTGAGGACGATAGGAAAAATTCCCGATTGCACGCCAGGCCCGGCGCATTGCTTGACCGGAACAACACTGTGGCCTAGGCTTCACGGCGGTGGAGCTTCTTGCCCGCTGGTAGACACTATATTGATAACTCATGATGTTGTTGACTCAGTATCCGCGAGTGGGATGCTCTTTTTTCAGCGCCTTTTGATGAGGATACGACAATGAAAAGGATCACCTTGGCACTCGGATGCGCCGCCCTGTTGGGTGGACACCTGGCCGTGGCCGAAACCGCCAACATCCCCAAGACCCAGGCTGGTATGGAAACCTGCTTGCAGGCCGCCTTGGGGAAGATGAGCGGCGATGTCATCAAGGTGGAATTCAAGCAGGAACGCACCGTTCCAACTTACGAGATCGAAATCGCCGGCAAGGACAAAACCATGGAATATGAGTGTGATGCCAATACCGGCAAGATCACCGAGGAAGAGCAGGAAGTCGACTCCATCGACCATGCCCTGTTCAAAGCCAAGGCCAAGATCAGCCTGGATCAGGCCAAGGCCATCGCGCTCAAGGCGCACCCCGGTGATATCGTCGAAATGGAATTCGAGATCGAGTCGAACGGCAGCGCGTCCTATGAATTCGACATTCGTCAGGCGGACGGCAAGGAAGTAAAAATGGAAATCGACGCCGCTACAGGCGCCATCGTCGAGGACGACGAACACGAGATCTATCAAATCGGCAAGGAATAAGCCAACCCCTTCGGGTTACCTGCTTTCGTGGCCAGGGAAGGCCACCCTCCCCCCCCATTCCTATGAGTTCCCGACTGAGCCTGCGTGGACGACTCAACCTGATGATCGCCCTGGCGATGCTCTCCATCGTGGGAATAGGATTTCTATTCGCCCTGCACGATGCTCGCCAGTCGGTGCGAAACGAGGCCCAATCGACGGTCAGCCTCGCCCTCCAACTCGTTGAAGCGGGGCTGCAAACCGGCAAGGACAACGGCAATTCGGTTGCCCATTGGATGTCCCATCTGGGACGCCTCGACAGGATAAGACACTTGAGGATAAGAGCCGTCGGCCCCTATTCTTCAACATTGAACTACATCACCCCCGCATCAATAGCCCGCGAGACCGTCCCCAACTGGTTCAGATTTTTTGTTGAACCGGAGCCCATCCAGGTTGAAAGAAAGCTCCAGGATGTGAATGGTCAGCACTACACGATCATCATCGAGGGTAATGCTGACGACGAAATCATTGAAGCCTGGTCCGAGACGAGCGGTTTTTTGGGCTTGCTAATGGTTTTGGCCGGGTCTGTCTATGTGCTCGTTCATTTCATTGTGGGCCAGGCCTTCCGCTCCGTGGATACCATCCTGGAAGGATTGGAACACATAGAAAAAGGCGTCTTCGACAAGCGACTGCCTGAACTGTCCCTGCCGGAGTTCAATCGCATCACCAGCGCCTTCAACCACATGGCCTGCAAGCTGGAAATAACCCGAAAGGAAAATCGCGAGCTGGTCCATAAATCCATCAGGATTCAGGAGGAAGAGCGTCGGCGCCTGGCGCGCGAACTCCACGATGAACTGGGTCAGTCTCTTACCGCCATAAAGGTCATGGCGGCGGCCTTGAGACCCAAGAAAAGCTCTCCCACTGATGGACCCGCCGACCAGATCATTGGTATTTGTGACCAGCTTTTTTTGGTTATCCGCAGCATGATGCGCAGATTACGTCCCAGCGTGCTGGACGAACTCGGTTTGGCGGCTTCCCTCGAGGATTTGGTGGAAAACTGGAGGACGGGCCATCCGGAACTCAGCGTCGCCTTGCGCTGCTCCAAGGGTATCGACGAAGCCTGCGCCGATGCGAGTATCGACCTGTTCCGGATAACGCAAGAATGTCTGACCAATATTGTCAAGCATGCCGAAGCCCAACGGGTGGTCATCGAACTCAATGTGGAAAAAGGCAGTCACGGGGACTCTGTTGTGCTGCTCATGAGGGACGATGGCCGGGGCTTTGACCCTGAACAAATTCAAGGTGGATTCGGCCTCCATGGCATCAGGGAGAGGGTTGATGGACTGAATGGCACACTCTCAATCAAATCCCAACCGGGACAGGGAGTGGCCATCGAGATTCGGATACCTGGCGGTGGCCTCCACCATGAGTAAGCACATCACCGTCATGCTGGTGGATGATCACGCTGTGGTGAGAGCAGGCTACAGGATGTTACTGACCCAATCCGGCAGCATTGATGTCATCTGTGAGGCCGCCACAGGGGAAGAGGCTTGCCAGCAATACCTGACATCGCGGCCACGCGTGGTCGTCATGGATCTCAACCTCCCCGGCATAGGCGGATTGGCAGCAACCCGAAGAATACTGGCACGGGATTCATCCGCCCGAATACTCATCTTCAGCATGTACGATGAGATGGTTTATGTGAACAGGGCGCTGGAGGCGGGAGCCAAAGGGTACATTACCAAGAGCTGCTCTCCTGACCTGTTGGTGGATGCCGTCATGCGAATAGGACGCAACGAAATAATGGTTGAGCCAGATCTGGCGCAACGACTGGTCATGCAACGGTTTAGCAAAGAGGAAGACACCTCGTCATTGCTGAACGTGCTTTCCGCGCGTGAATTCGATGTTTTCTGCTTGCTGGCGCGAGGCTACAGCACACGGGAAGCCGCGGATGAGCTCAAGCTGAGTTTCAAGACGGTATCCAACTACGCGTCTCTCATCAAGGACAAATTGAACGTTCAAACTATCGCCGACCTTGTCCTTTTGGCGTACCAGCACGGCATCATCCAACGCTAGCCATACTGTCACGCGAAGGCTTGAAACTCCGGGAAGCCATCTTATTGCATGGCTTCCCGGAGGTGAAGCAGCCTACCGATTGTAAATATACAGGGTTACTTCAAAGCCAAACCTCAAATCGGTATACATCGGTTTTTCCCAAAGCATGATTTCCTCGTCTCCTGACTGATTGAACACCAAAGTAAGCCTGCTTGACACAGGCGGATAGAGTTTACAACGGTGACATGTCAGACGAGAGGGTAGAGAGCCCAACCTGGCATGGGAAATATTCCCGGACATCGCTAACGAGGCCCCCTCTGGACTTCTTATCTGTTCGCGTTCATGGCTTCGCCTCAACCTTGGTCTTGAGCTCTGACAGACCCTTGGCAAAGAAGGTCTGCAACGCGCTGGATACCGCTTCATCACTCATGTTTTCAGGCGGCTCGTTGCTCGTGTCTGCCCGGTAGGCTCGGCTTTTCCATTCCACTTGAGACCCCTTTTCCGTTGGCATCACCCTGAATATCACGGAGTAAGAACTCGCCGGGATGGCTTTTACATTGGGGTCACTCATCCGGTAGTGGTACTCATGCTTGTCCGCATCATAGGCATCCAGATCCTCGTGTAAGGTCTCCCCGTTGGCGAAAACCAGGGTACGCCTAGCGCCGGGTTGATTGCCGTTGCTCGATTCGCTGGATTTCAGGGCGAAATGCCATTGAGCGACCGCGCCAAAATCGCCTGCCAGCGCCCAGACCCTATCCACGGGGGCCGCGATCTCGACGGTCTCAATGATTTTCTGCGGCGTGGGCCCATGCGCCATGATGGCGGGGGATAGCATCAGCGCCAGGGCCGCGATGCCCATTCGAAATTGAGTCAACATGATTTTCTCCGAACAAATGTAAAACAAAGGAGGTCATTGAAATGAAGTGGGGGTTCTTCCGCGCCCACCCCACTGTTGCAAGCTCGTCCGCATCCGAGCGAGGCATCGGCGCAGATGAGCCTCCAATAGCCGGTTTCGTCCCTGAATAAAGGCGAGAATTGCGAGCGTCAGCGCCAGTGTCGCGGGTATCCAGCGCAGATCAACCCTTACCGATGAAGATTTGGCAAAGCCCGGCTGCAGCAGGCTGGACGCGAGGCTGCCGGCATCGAGCCGTTGATAACCAAGACCCGATTCCGCCGCCAAGGCGCGCAGATAATCCTCCCTCAATGCCGAGAGATGCTCCGTGCCGCTCAGGGGGGCATTGCCGAAGGGGGCATTGCGTGCGTGATAACCTTCGATATCCTCTGGCGCCATTTCCGACAGGCCGAAGTTTGATCGCTGAGGCACCTCGTCCTCCGCCACAAACCCCAGCGATAAACCGGCTTCGTCGAATTTCGGAATGGGCATTGGTGTAATTCCGCCAACACCCACGAGCAGCCCACCCAAGTGGCCCCTGACCGACTCAAAGCGGGTCTGGTAACGCGGATTGACAGGAGGCGCCTCCTGCCCGTCAGTCAGGAAGACAAGATCCGCCCGATACGCGGCCAGCGTGTTGAAAGCATCCATCAAACCCGCGGCAATCCGGCTGTCAGCCGCCCAGGCCATGCGCCAATCCAGTTTCTCGATCGCCTGGGTGATGTCGTAAAACCCATGACAGACTTCGATGGGTTCAAAGAGCAGAGTGCTGTTCCGCTCGGTGAAGACGCCCAGCCCCAGATGAGACCCACAGGGCAAGCGGGAGACCGTATCACGCAATTCATGCCTGACGAAGTCCAGGCGACTGACCATCCGGTTACCCAGGCGATAGTCCGTCACGTTCATGCTGCGAGTGATGTCAACCACCACCAGCAAGCGGAAGACAGCGCCATGAGTTTCCATACCCAGGGGCAGGCAGGCCAGCAGGGCCATGAACAGCGCCCCGGCCAGGCATTGGGCGACGGGATCGGCTAGTACACGCAGCCACTTCACGGCAATCCCCGTGGGAAGCCGGGTACGCGAGTCCAGAGCTTGCGGGCGGATTCCTCCTCCGGCAATGGCTCCGATCCGCTATCGACCCGCTCAAAATCCGGCATCAGCCGTGCCGCGACCTCGTAGTTGTACTTGGCGGCCCAGTCGTCCGGGCGTAGCCGCAGGGCCCGCCGGTAGGCCTGCTTGGCCAGTTCGGCCAGCGTGCCGGCCTGAGTCGGCTCCGTGCGTTCAACGGCGTCCATGGCCCGGCGCAGATACAGGTTGCCGAGGTCATACAGGGCCTTGGCGGCAGTATCCGGCGAGGAAGACTGGCCAAGCACCGCCAACAGCTCCTCCGCGCCTTGGGTATCCTCACGCCCGGCCAGGTACAGGGCATAGGCCAGACGCACGCTGTCCGGCGCGCCGAACCGCCGCTCGGGACCGATGTCCCGCCCGGCCAGCAGCGTTTGCACCGCGGCTCCGATGAGCCGGCGCTCGCGCCACTGCCAGCCACTGGCGGCGAAGGCGATCAGCGACAGGACGGTCACGAGCAGCGCCGCGGCCTGCCTGAGAGGTAACGTAAGCTTCACAGGCGGATTTCCAGACGCTTGACCAACAGCAAAGCCAGCAGCAACACCGCTGCCAGCCCATAGCAGAATCCCCGCAAATCCTGACGAGGATGAATCTCCGGGTAGTTCAGCGGGGTCTTCTCGGCACGGTCAATATCCGCGATAGCCTGACGGATATCCTCGGGGTTCTCGGCCTGATACGCCTTGTAGGGTATGCCGAGGCTTTGGAAGAACAGATGCAGGTGCCGTTCAGGCCGTGCCTGCGGCGTATCCTCGCCGAGCAACGGGATTTCGAACAAACCAGGATTGCCAACGGTGCGCAGGAAGATCCAGTACACATGCGGATGCCATTGCTGGAAGCTGCGCTGCAACAGCGCCTCGCTATCCGGTTCGATGACCGCCGCACCATCCGAAACCAGCACAATGCCGCGGGTATCGCCAGGCGAATACTCGGTGAAATAGGACAGGGCCATGGCCAGCCCCTTGGCGATATGCGTCTGCGCCAGCCCCGGCAGGGCGGATGCCCTGACGGCGGCCACCGCCGCCTCGCGATTGGACGACAGCGGCAGGACGAATAGCGGCGAGGTGCTGAACGCGGCGACGCCGATACGGTCATGCGGGCGGCTACCGATGAACGCCTCCAGAAAGCGGACGGCGGCGCGGGACTTGGACTCCTCGCTGCCGGACGGCGAGCGCCCGGCGAAACTGTCGTCCATGCTGCGGCTGCGATCCAGGAGCAAGACCAGGTCGGCGCCGTAACCCGTCCGCGCCACCGCATATTCGCCACGAAACAACCCAGCAAGCCCACTGACCAAAAACACTATTGCCAGTGCTCCGGTGAACCGGATGACCAATTGCAGGAGGCGGGAAAGGGGGTCACGGGGCAGCAGGGCATTCCATGAATAAGTGTTCCCATGCTGCAGGGAACTCAGGAACGGCGCCAGGGCGAGCGGCGCGAGCCATAGCCAGACCGGTTGAGAAAAAGACATGCCTATCGCCCCTTGCGTTCCAGCCGCAGACAGGCCAGACAGAGGGCATCCAGACGTTCCAGACTGTAGTCCAGAGACGTGTCAACGGCATCAAAGAACAGGCTGTAGGAAGCCTGGAAACAGGCCTCGATCTCGGGCTGCAAAACACGATAGTCGGGACAGCGTTCAAAGAACCGCGGCAGTTCCTCGGCGAATAGGGGCCTTCCCTGAGTCCCCTCGAAGGCACGGTGCGTGAGCAGGAAACCCGCTCGCAAGGTGTCCGGAGTCCGGGGCTGGCGCATGAGGGGGCGTAGCCCCTTGCGGGCAGCACGGAAGTACCGCCCCCGCCAGCCGAGTGTGAGATAGCCGCGTAGATGTCCCCAATACACCAGCCCCAGCAGCCCCATCATCAGGGACAACAGCATTACCCGCAAGGGCTCCGCAGTATCCGGGCGCGCGGGCAGGGCATCCGCCTGCATCAGGCGCATACCGCCCTCAGCCATGATGTCAGGACCATGGATGGGGGCCACGGTGATGGGCCATGCCGGCACCTCGATGGGCTGGCGACCACCGCCCGGAGTTTTCCGCTGCAATGACATCGCCGGGATGTCGAGCGTCTTTACCGCCAACGGAATGTAAAAAACCTGATATTCCAGGTGTATGCGCAGGGGCTGGGGGTCGTGTGGTTCCGTCCATACCCGCCGCAGTTCCAACCAGCGATTCACCGGCCCAGCCTGTGGCAACGAATCGGCATCGAGTTCATGGCCGACCACGCTGGGTATTTCGAGTATGACCGGGATCACGTCACCTAGGACATGACCGTAATCCCGCGCGGTTGACACCCGAACCTCGATCACTTCGGCCCCAGTCCGGCCGGCCAACAACAAAGCCAGCCAGACCATACGGCCCAGCAACACACGCCGGCGAGGATATGTCGGTGCCGGCCTCATGTGAGCGATAAAAAATAACGATTGATCTCAAGCGCACTGAAACCCCGATCGAGTATCAGCGGCGAACGCCCATGGCGACGGAACACATCGCACAACCGTTCCTTGCGCTGCTCCAGATTGGCGGCAAGGCGCTGCCGTAACCCGGAGCGAATCAGCAGCAGCCGCTCGCTGCCGACTTCCGCATCGATGAGACGGGCCAGGCCCATGGGTCCCGGCAAGGCTTCCTGGTCATCCCAGATCACGACCGGCACCACCCAATGATGGTATAGAGCGTCGAGCAGGGCCTTGACCGCTGTCAGGGGCATGTGGAAATCGGAGAGCACCAGTACCAGGCTAGAGCGGTTCGGCAACCGTCGAGCGGCAGTGACCAACCCCCTACATCCCACTCCACGGGGCTGCGTGCGTCGCAGACGGCTTGCAAGCCGCTGGGCGGACCCGGGCCAGCGGGTAGCGGAAAACGAAAATTCCGGCAGGAGATGCTCGGCGGCCCCGTAAACCCCAAGGGTGTCGCCATTTTTGTGGACAGCGGCGGCCAGTGCCTCGACAAAATCGCCCATGACCGCCGCCTTGGGGAAAGCCCCCCGGAACGCCATGGATCCCGAGAGGTCCAGCAGGGCAAAGACCTTGAGGGTCGTGGGCTGTTCCTGGATACGGACCTTCAGGTTGCCAAAAGGGTCGACCAGGCTGGCTCGCAGATCGAGCCGCCTGGGATCGGGTCTGGCCAGGAACGGCGCCACGTGCCGGAACCGATAACCCTCCCCATTCCCCTTGCTGCGATGAGCGCCAGGCCGGAAACCGTCGAACCGGCCCGGTAGCCGGTAGATGATCTCAGCCGAATTCATGGTGCAGAGACTGTATCGAGTATCCGCTCGATCAACAGCGGTGCCAGTTCCTCGCGGCGGTACTCATACACCGGTTTGAAGAACAGGCGGTGACGCAAGGCATGAGGCAACACTGCCTGGACATCCTCGGGATGAACATGATCGCGCCCCGCGAGCCAGGCACGAACGCGGGCGGCGCGCATGAGCTGGCTCATGGCCCGCGGACTCGGCCCCGCCTCGAGTAGCCGGCCGGCATCCACATCCGGCAGTCGGATGCCGAAAGCCTCGGGTTCGGTGGCCGCCTGCCAAAGTTCCCGCAAATAGGTTCTGAGCGTGGAGCTGGCGCTGATACCCGCCTGGATCGCGACGGCCACCAGGTTGATTTGTTCGAGTTCGAAGACACCCGGCTGAATGGTCTCCAGCAGTCTGTCGACATCATGAAAGCGCGGGCTAAACGCCAGTTCGTCCAGAATCTCGGGATCGGCGGGATTGCGTACCTCGATTTCGAGCATGAACCGATCGCGGGAGGCGGCCGGCAATTCGAAGGTCTCTTCCTTTTCGACACGGTTGCGATCGGCGTAGACCTGCAGATAGGGAAAGGCATAATCGCGGTTGAAGGCCTTGACACTCCGCTCGCCCATGACCCGCAACAACAGCGAGTGCACTTGTGGACGGGCGCGATTGATCTCGTTGAAGAAAAACGTAGCCAGCCGGGAACCCTTGCCGAGCAGGGGGCCGGGGGAGACCGCCGGCTTGCCGGTGTCGTCAAGATAGGTGTAATAGATCAGATCCGACGGCATGAGGTCGATGGTGCCCTCGATGCGTTCGGACTCTCCACCCAGAGCACGGGAAACCGCCCGCAGCAGGGTGGTCTTGCCCACGCCGACACTGCCTTCCAGCAGGGTATGGCCCCGTGCGAAGACGGCGATGGTGATCAAACGCACCACACCATCCTGGCCGATGATGGCTTTTTTGACTTCGCTCTCCAAGGCCTCCGCCTGTGGCCGGGCATCGGCCAGAAGCCGCTCCGGGTCGTGCTTTTCCATGCGATGAATCATTCGATGAAGATTATCCTGGCCTGAATCTAGGCTGTACCCATGAACCGGGGGTGACCGCGCAACGCGGAGCGTGAGAACCGATCTGCCCCCGATCCCTTCATTACCAGACGGCTTACTTGATGTCCTCCACCTTGTAAATGAATTTGCCGGTCTTCACATAGTTTTCCTGACGCTTCCGGTTCCGGTCCTCCATGGCCTTGATCGATTGTGACTGCTTGTTCAGTTCGGCCGGGTCATGCTTGGGATCGTACTTGCTGCCAGCGATCTTGTCGGGGAATCCCGGCTTGGGTTCCCAGCACTCGCCAGGCGCCTTGCAGCGGGTGCCGTCATAGGCCTGGGCACTAAGCGCGGCACACACCAGCATGGCCGCAAACAAGAACTGGAATCGGTTTTTCATGGGTGTTCTCCTCCGGAGGTTGGGTTGGAATTTACTTCAGCCACTCTGCCTTGGCGGGATCGCCTTTATAAAGACTTCGTAGCCATGCCATGATCTGCAGCATTTCATCGGCATTCAGGTTGGTGTTCTGCGGGCCCATCATGCCTTGGGCGCCGCCCCAAAAGATTTCGAACAGACCGACGTCAGTCAGCGCTCGTGGATAAGTCCAGTAGTCATCAGCCAAGCCAGGCCCCAGTTTTCCCTCCGCCTCGTGGCCATGGCAGCCCGAACAAGCGGTCAGGTAAAGGGTGTGGCCTTTCTCGATGATGGCCTGATCACCGTTGTAGGGGTTTTTCCCGGTTTGCTTGAATTTCTTGAAGGCCTCGGTATCGCCCCCGGGCTTGCCATATTCAAATTCCAGGGTCTCCCCGGTGACCGCGTGGCGGAAAGTGATTTCTGCGTGAGCCATCGGAGCCAGCCCAAATATGGCCAGCATCAGGCTCAGAAAGCAGGTTTTGATTCTCATGGTGGTTCCTCTTCAATGGGTCTTGGATGAACGGCACGCGTCGCATCCGGTTTATCGTTTCTTCTTGCGGGCCTCGGTCGTCTCCGCCCCCTCCTTGATCAACGGTATGCCTTCCTCCTTGAGCACGGCTTGAATCTCCTTCGCCCGGTTCTTGAGCGCCCGGTTGATTTCCGCCATCAGCGCCTGATCGTCCTTGCGCACCCCGATGGAAGTGGAATAGTGGAAGCCCACCTTTTGTCCATCCTCGCGGGTCTGATGGTCGGGTATCACCTGCATGTCCAGTTTCCCGGAGGCCTTCACGTAACGGGCGGCTTGCGGTCCCCACAAGATGGCGAGATCAGCCTGGCCGCTGGCCACCTCATTCACCAACTTCTCGGGATCGTAACGGACATACTGGTTCCGGCGCGCCTTGAAGCCCACCAGCGATTGCAGGTAGTTGAATTGGTCGTTGTAGCGGCCAATCTTCTTCAGCATCGTCTCCGGCGGACTATCCGGCATGAAGGCGATCTGTCTGGCCTTCTTGAGGTAGGGGCTATCCCAGTCCGTGACCCTGAGTGATGCGGACCTCGGATAGATGAAGACATACGACGACCGGTAATAGGGCTCCGAGCTCAATACGCGGGGGTCATCCTGATCGACTCCCATGACCACATCGCACAGCCCTCGGTCCAGTTGGTCCCGCACGAAGTAACGGGGATCTTGCCACCAGACGTTCTCGACGGTGCGATGCAGCTCCTGGGCCAGTATCGCGGCCAGCCGGTTTTCGAAGCCCCGGCCCTCCTTGTCCGAATACGGCAATTCCGCTTCGGCGGCGCAGATCCGCAAGGGTTCGGCCGCCTGGGCATTACCCAGGCTTGCCGCGGCCAGCACGGTTCCCAGCAGCGCCTTCCGTAACTCCAACATAGGTGAATTCCTCTTGCTCGTCATGATTCGTGGTCGGGTTCCGGGAACTGCCGCAAGGCAGATCCCGGAAAAGCGGGCTTGGATTGCTAGAGCGAGAAGACGAATACCGAACCGCCCATCTGGGTGTGGTGCGCCAGTTCCTTGAAGGCGCCGACGGCGCCAAGGCCCGCGGTCGGGTCCTTGAGATCGAAAACCAGACCGACACCCGGCCAACCACCGACACCGGAGTAGATGGCAACGTATTGCTTGCCATGATGTTCATAGGTGATGGGATGCCCGATCACGCCGGAGGGCAGCTTGAACTGCCATTTCAGCGCACCGGTGCGGGTGTCGCGGGCCTTGATATAGCCGTCCAGCGTCCCGTAGAAGACCAGGTTGCCGGCGGTGGCCAGGGTGCCACCCCAGACGGCGAATTTCTCCTTCACTTCCCAAGCCATCTGGCCGGTCACGGCGTTCATGGCCTTGACCTGTCCGAGTGTGCCCTTGGGACCCGGGTACATGTTCAGGGTCGCGCCGACGAAGAACTGGCCGGCACGGTAGGGCAGCATGAAGGGTTCCCAATCCATGCAGATGTGGTTCACGCCCATGAAAAACAATTTCTTGCCGGGGTCGTAGGACTCGAGGCCCTGATTGTGATAGCCCATGGCCGAGGGGCAGATGCCCTTTGCCTCATGATCCATGTGGGTGGAATATTCCGGGTCGCGGATCGGAATGCCGGTTTTGAGGTCGACCTTCTTGACCCAATTGACGGTATCGTCGATCTTGAAGGCATTCACCAGTGAGCCGGTTTCGCGGTTGAGCGTGTAAACGATACCGTTGCGGTCTGGATGGGTTAGCAGCGGGGTCATCTTGCCGTCGACTTCCTGTTCGGACAGCCCCATGTAGTTGACGCCCGCGTAATCCCATTCGTCGTGAGGCGTCTTCTGGTAGCCAAACTTGGCCTTGCCGGTCTTCAGGTCGCGACCCCAAATGGTCATGGTCCACTTGTTGTCACCCGGCCGCATGGTTTCATTCCAGGGAGCGGGATTACCGGAACCGTAGTACACCATGTCGAGCTTGGGATCATAGGCGTACCACCCCCAGTTGGTGCCGCCACCGATCTTCCAGGCGTCGCCTTCCCAGGTCTTCAGGCCCAGGCCGAACTGGCCATAGTGCGGGTTGTGGCTGTTGAATTTTTCATCCAGCAGCAGGTCCTCGTCGGGGCCAGTGGCATAGGCGCGCCACTCCTGCTTGCCGTCCTTGATGTTGTAGGCGGTCACATAGCCGCGAACGCCCAGCTCGGCGCCGGCGGAACCGACCAGCACCTTGTCGCCGGCGACAAAGGGCGCGCCGGTCAGGGTCGACCCCATGGTGATGTCGGAGTTTTCCATCTTCCAGATTTCCTCGCCGGTCTCGGCATTCAGGGCAACGACATTGCCATCCAACTGGTTGAGGAAAATCTTGGCCGGGCCATGATCCCCGCCCGGCACGTAGGCCAGACCGCGATTGACCACGTCGCAACAGGCGACGGCGCGCGCGGCCGGGTTCTGCTTGGGCTTGTACTGCCATTTGATCCGGCCCGGATCATTGAGATCCAGCGCAAAAACGTTGTTTGGGAACGGGGTGTGGACATACATGATGCCGTTGGCCACCAGCGGAGCGCCCTCATGACCGTGCAGGGTGCCAGTGGAAAAGGTCCAGGCCACCTTGAGGTCCTTCACGTTGCTGGCATTGATATCGTCCAGCTTACTGAAATGACTTGCGCTGTAGTCCTTGGTCTGCATGACCCAGTTCCGGTCGTCCTGCGACATGAAATCCAGATCCTTATTGGCCATCGCGGTTGCAGATGCGGTTGCCATGGCCATCACAAGCAGTGCGCGCCTGACCGAAGCCGTCAACATGCTTTTTTTCATACGGAAAACTCCTCCTTTATCGTGTGCGTGGCAGAGTAGGGCCAGAACAGTCTGGCGAGGTCTCGATAAACAGCGCACATTCTGGAGATGAGATAGCTTTCCAACTACTGAAATACGCCCACCGAGGGTCAGGAAATCTCCCTTTCCGTTTAGGAATAATTCCCGGTCGCGGCTATAATTGGAGCTGAACACTTACCTCGCGTAGTCCGTGCTACCTTCTTCTACCTCGCAGCACACAGACATGGACGTTTCATGACAGGCTGGACGCGAGATCCCCATCACCAATTCAACGTATGACAGGTTGCTGCAAGGTTATTCTGGTCGACGACCATGCCGTCGTGAGGGCGGGGTACCGGCTGCTGTTGAGCCAAACGCGGGATATTGAGATCGTTGCGGAAGCCGAGACCGGGGAGGAGGCCTGCCATCTATATTGGCGACATCAACCCGATGTCGTGGTCATGGACTTGAACCTGCCCGGCATCGGCGGCCTTGCGGCCATCCGGCGGATTCTCGGCCGCGCCCCCGAGGCACGCGTGTTAGTGTTCAGCATCCATGACGAACCGGTCTACGTGTCGCGGGCGCGGGAAGCCGGGGCGCTGGGCTACATCAGCAAGAGCTGCCCGCCGGAGATGCTGGTCGAGGCCGTCATCAGCACCGCCGCCGGCAAGCCCTTCCTGGAGCCGGCCATCGCCCGGCGGATGAAGGGACCGGACCACGACGTCAACGCCACGCCCCTGGAACGGCTGACGCCCCGGGAATTCGACGTGCTGTGCCGGCTGGCGCGGGGACTGAGCACCCGCGAGACCGCCCAGGAATTGCGCTTGAGCGCCAAGACCGTGTCGAACTATCTCACCAGCATCAAGGAAAAACTCCATGTCGCCACCACGGCGGAACTGGTCAGACTGGCCTATCGGCTGCAACTCATCGCCGATTGAAAACTTCGCGCGCCCGTGGGGATTGATGTCCACGGGCGGGAAGTCTAGGGCTGGGATTACCTGCCGCCAAAGGCCTTGAGCGCTACATTGGGATGGGGTCCCATAAGCTTGGAGGACTTCGCTGATTTAAACAAACACAGCTTTGCTTTCAGGTGTGACCGTCGGTTGCACAGCCGAGTATGAGGGCGGGCACCGTCAGTGCCGCAACCGATTTTTTCACTCGATGTTCAAGTTTTCCCGCCTGACAACATGGGTGAAAATGAGCTTTTGCGTCCAGAGGAACCCCCGCCATTTTCATCACCCCTTTGCCGTAGCCATGAAAGTTGTTGTCACCCATTCTATTGCCGTAGAACCTGTAAAGGTTGAGGGTAGAGAGAAATCCATTCGGTCAAAATGCTGCCATCAATCAAGCTAACCCCGTTATGCTCCGCCTGCTGGATTGAATGGCTATTAAAAAACTGATTGGTAACCGCCACTTTGCTGAACCTGATATCAGGAAACTGTTGTTCATAAGCGGCTGTGCCGGCCACGACTTCCTTGATGGCATCCCAGCCTATGCCTTTTGCGGCTTCCGATGACTTGCACTGGATCAACAAACCCTGCTTTCCCTTGGTGGCGACAATATCGATTCCGCCGTCTCGCGTGGGGGGAGTCAACAGGCAGTGGTAACCTTGGCTCGCCCATAAAGCTCGGCAAAGCGCCTCAAAGGGGCGGCCAATGATCCGGGGCAAATGCTTTTCCGTAATCAATCCTTTTTCATCATCGGAATCAGCGTGCTCCTCCCCTTGGAGCAAATCGGCTAATTCGTCCGCACTGACCGTAGGAGTCCCGTTCAACATATCCCCTGCCAGTTCCCTTTTCCGTCTCAACAAATCATCGAGCTTCGCCTCGAAAGTCAGCAATTCGTCGGCGTAAACCGTCGGATAATAGACATACACATCACGGGTCGATCCAATGCGATAGGCTCGGTCCGTGGCTTGGTCTTCCACTGCTGGATTCCAAGGACGGGTGTAGTGAATCACATGATTGGCGGCCTGGATGTTGAGGCCAAAACCCGCCGCCTTGGGTGACAAAATCAAAACATTGAATCCATGACTGGCTTGGAATTCGTCAATGAATTTCTGTCGGCTTTCGGTGGCTTCACTGGTGCTTTTCACCGCGCCATTGATGATGCGCGGCGATAACCGATAGCGCAGGCGCAGGTAGTGTTGCAAGGCTCTTTGCAAATCCAGGTATTCGGTGAAAATCAGGACTTTTTCATGCTTCCCCTGCACTTCGTCCAGCCGCTCAAGCAGCCAATTGAACTTGGGTGACTTGTTACGATAGGCCTCGACCGATAAGGTTAGATCAGGTTGCAAGCCATTCGGTCTGGGATCGGCACAAATAGCGCGAAGCCTATGCAGCACGGCAAGGATAGGGTTGCTTCGCTGCTCCGCTCCCTGCGCGGCTTGTAGCATACGCTGATAATCGGCAATGGCCTCCCGATATAGCTGCCGCTGATAGTTGTTCAGTGGTATTCGATTTTTCAACCGGATATGTTCATGGCTATCATCGTATTTAATCGGCAAGTCTTTGGCGACTTCGCGTTTGGTGCGGCGCAGCAATTGTGGTTCGATCAAGGCTTTCAATCGCTCCAGCGCCCCACTCTGCTCGGTGTTGCCACTGGCATTCTCGATGGGGCGGCGATAGTTCAGGCCAAAACGGTTAAG
>Ga0172367_10002024_pt1 | contig 28565 bp, 25 predicted proteins | sample Lak10m_FD_114542 | JGI IMG/M metagenome (GOLD analysis project Ga0172367, IMG submission 114542) | Freshwater microbial communities from Kabuno Bay, South-Kivu, Congo - kab_022012_10m | ecosystem: Environmental > Aquatic > Freshwater > Lake | place: Democratic Republic of the Congo: South-Kivu...
CGGCGCCGGACTGCGAGTGGCGCACCACGAACATGTCGGCGTGCATGGCAATCAGGTTATCAACGGTATCGAGGATGGTTTCACCCTTGGATTGCGACGAGGTGCCGACGTTCAGGCTGACCACGTCGGCCGACAAACGCTTGGCCGCCAACTCGAACGTGGTGCGGGTGCGCGTGCTGTTCTCGAAGAAGATGTTGCACACGGTCTTGCCGCGTAGCAGCGGGACTTTCTTGACTTCCCGCTCGGAAACGCCGGTAAAGGATTCCGCCGTATCGAGAATTTCGGTGAGGATACTTTTGGGCAAACCTTCGATGGACAGAAGATGTTTGAGTTTGCCGTCTTTAGTGAGTTGAGGATTGTTCATTGAGCCTCATGCAGTTTAAGACTGAAACGGCCATGTGCATCTTGCAGCAATTCAAGATTCTGGCCGGACAGGAGTTCCATTTTTGCGGCAACCGCCTGCGCTTCGACCGGCAGTTCGCGCCCGCCGCGATCGACCAGCACCGCCAGCGAAATTTTTTCCGGGCGGCCGTAGTCGAACAACTCGTTCATCGCGCCGCGAATAGTGCGCCCGGTATAAAGCACGTCGTCCACCAGCACGATGTGACGGCCTTCCACTTCGAACGGGAGGCTGGACGGCTTGGTTTGCGAGTGCAAACCGATGCGGCTGAAATCGTCGCGATAAAAAGAAATGTCCAGCGTGCCGAAGTCGGCCTTGCTGCCAGTCAGTTCAAGTATGCGTTGCGCCAGCCAGACACCGCCGCTGTGGATACCCACCAGCGCGGCACCTTCCTCCAGCCACGGCCTGACCTGCTGTGCAAGGCTCTGGATCAATAATTCGGCGTCAGGAGTGTGCATGGATCTGTGTGTCGAAATAACTCTGTAATATGCGTTGGGCCGCCACCTGATCGATCATCACCTTCTGGCTGCGGCCGCGAATGCCGATTTCATTGAGCGACTGGCTGGCCTCGGCCGATGTCAGCCGCTCGTCCACCAACGTCACCGGCAGATTGAAGCGCCCATGCAACCGATTGGCGAACTTGCGGCATAGCCGGCTGAGTTCGTGCTCCACCCCATCGAGGTGACTGGGCAGCCCAACCACCAGCCGGCTTGGCTGCCACTCGGCGATCATGGCGGCAATGGCTGCAAAACGGACATCGTTGCTCTCGCTGGAAATCGTATCCAGCGGATGGGCGATGCCGATACTCAAATTACCCACCGCCACGCCGATACGTTTTTCACCAAAATCGAAGGCGAGCACGCCGCCGTCATTAGAAGCCATCTCGAAAATCGTAGCGGAGGGATGGATGCAAGGCGCACGGAACGCAGTAGCCGAGACAGTACACGCAGTACGGCGAGGTTACGAGTACCGCGCAACGCCGCAGACGCACTTCGCTACGATTTTCGAGATGGCTTCTAGGCATGTCCGGCTTCTTCCGACAAACTGGCGAAATCCACCCCAAGCAGATGCATGGCAGCCTCCCGTTTCTGTTCTGCAGGAAGATCGAAAATAATGTCTTCGCTGGCGGCCACCGTCAGCCAGGCATTCTGCGAGAGCTCCTGCTCCAGTTGGCCGGGAGACCAGCCGGAATAACCCAGACTGACCAGCATCCTGCTCGGGCCTTCGCCACGCGCGGCCGCTTCCAGAATATCTTTCGAAGTAGTCAGTGCCGTATCGCCGCTGACCATGATCGTGGATTGCCACGATCCCACCGGCTGATGCAGCACAAAGCCCCGGTCTACCTGCACCGGACCGCCGAAACTGACGGGCGCATCGGCGAATTTGCTATCCTTGAGCTCGATGCCGACCTGCTCCAGCAACTCGTTCAGGCTCATCTCGATCGGGCGGTTGATAATGACGCCTAGCGCACCATTCTCATTGTGCTCGCAGATATAGGCGACCGATTTGGCAAAATAGGGATCAGCCATGGCTGGCATGGCGATGAGGAAGTGACCGGTCAGATTGACGTTGTCCACGGAGTCGATTATCCCACAAGTTTCTAGGCAGGTGGCTGCATGCGCCGCATGGCCAACTCGACATAGCCAGACAGCCCGTACAGCACGAACAGCGCAAACAGCACTTCCGGCGGGCTATACGAAACCAGCACAAAACCCAGTACGATCAGCAGCATCACCACAAAAGGCACGCTCCTGCGCAGGTTGAAATCCTTGCCGCTGAAATAGCGCAAACTGCTCACCATGGTCAGCCCCGAAAACACGGTGACCGCCCAGGCCAGCCATTTCATCTGGATCCAGCCGAAGAAAATCTCCGCACCACTCACCTCGTTGGAATGACACACCCACACCAATCCTGCCAGCAAGGCCGCCGCTGCCGGACTGGGCAAGCCCTGAAAATAGCGCTTGTCCGACTCATCAAGTTTGGTATTGAACCGCGCCAGCCGCAGTGCCGCCCCCGCACAATAAATAAACGCACCTATCCAGCCCAGCTTGCCCATGGGCTTGAGTGCCCACACATACAACACCAGTGCCGGGGCCACACCGAAGGAGACCATATCAGACAGCGAATCGTACTCCGCGCCAAACGCGCTCTGCGTATGTGTCAGCCGCGCCACCCGGCCATCCAGCCCGTCCATCACCATCGCAATGAAAATTGCGATCGCCGCCAACTCGAACTGGCCGCTCATCGCCTGCACGATGGAAAAAAAACCGGCAAACAGCGCAGCGGTGGTAAAGAGGTTGGGCAGCAGATAAATGCTGCGCTCGCGTATCGTCGGGTCCAGCAGCGGCTTGGGGCGGCGCGGACGGGGATTTTGGGTAGCCATAGGGGGCTAGTATATAACGGAGAGCGATCGTGACAAATAAAGCGACGCGATGCCAGAAAACACTACGCCACCTTGATAATCTGATTCAGCCGCTCGCATACATCGGCAAACAAAGCATCCGACAAGCGCTTGAGCATATGCGGCTTGGCATTGCGCATGCGCCAATCGAAGGATTTTGGCTGATGACAAAGCACGTAACTGACTTTGCCCGCCTTGCGACCTGAGGCTGCACCAACGACTACGGCAAAAGGATTGTCGGCATTATATTCAGCCGTAGTCATGGGCAACCCGATCACCAGCGCGGTTTTCTCGTTGAAGATACGTGGCGACAACACCAGAAATGGATGAAAGTCGCGCATCTCGCTCCCCGCCTGCGGGTTACAGTCGATCCAGATAATCTCCTGCCGATCCGGCGCCCAGCGCGCGGACGCAACCTTGCTCACCATTTTTCAGCACCGACAGATGTTGTGGCCATCACCTCGCCACCATGACGCGAGACATCATAAACCGCCAGCCGCTGCTCCAGCGTCAATGCTGCCGGAGCTTCCGGCGTAATCACCACGCGACCATCCTCTACCGCCACGCGTACGCGCTGATCGGCATGCAGATTGGCCGCCTTGGCAACGGCCGAAGGCAGGCGCACACCCAGATTGTTGCCCCATTGTTTGATATCCAGGATAGCGACCGGCACGATTTAAACTCCATAAATGTTTATACTGAGTTTAAACGTCCGACTATCGCTCGTCAACCATCTGATAAACCGTCTTGCCTTGAGAGATTATGGTGGTGTGATTTTGCAAGACCAGACCCTCCCGAAACATGGGTAGCATATAACGGAGTGGGGTGGCGGAAAATTTGCGGATTTCGGGTGGAAAACGGTTAAAGACTAAAACCAGCGGTCTCGGCCGCCAGCCGAACCGATTTCTTTTGCTTGTCCAAAAGAAATCGGTGAAAGAAAAAGACACCCCGGTGCCACGGTCCTGCGGACTCCCCTGCGCTGCTTCGCCAGAACGGGGCAGCTTGCGCAACTCGCCCTAGCAGGCCATACAAAGCATGGCCTGCCGCGGAGCTCAAACAGTGCTCGCCTAAAGCCCCCGTCTTGGCTGTGCTGCTCGGCGTGGCACAGGGGAAAAGTGAGGTGGTATATTACCTTTGCCCTACTTGATAAGTGTATTCGGAATGCTCTGGTCGAAAAAATTCGATACGTCTACCGCTTAATAAGAAGTGATGATGAATAAATGGAAAAATGCCCACTTTGTGGACCTGAACTGAAACGCGAACTGGACCTTATAGACTTGATTGGCGTATCAATTGTAGGAGCTATTGTTTTCGGCTTTTTAAGCCTTTTTCTATTTTCTAGTCACACGTTACGTGCCGTAGTTTGGATTGGTGGCTTTATTGCGTTTGGTCTCCATCATTATGGTGGGTTACATAAAGAGCAAACAGTTGCAATGTGTTGGATGTGGTTATAAGCAAGGATAGGGTGGAATAACTAAAAGGCATTGCGCCGTATGTTCTCTACAGGCGCAATGTATTCCGCTTATTGACGCCCTATTGGTGAAATACCGCTGATACTTCCCCTGTGCAACGCCGAGCAGCACAGCCAAGACGGGAGTAGTCGGTGGGCGTTGTCTGAGCGTAGCGAGTTTAGCCCGCCGCCCGGCTTGGCGAGCAGCGCAGGGAACCCCGTTAGGGGCGTGGCACCGGGGTGCCTTTTTCTTTCACCGATTTCTTTTGGACAAGCAAAAGAAATCGGTTCGGCTGGCGGCCGAGACCGCCGGTTTTAAGGTTTTGTAGTTTCAGCAGCCTCGGAAGATGAGCTCCACCCTCCCCCCAACGCCTTAAACAACCCCACCACCGCCACCCGCTGCGCATTCTCCGCATCCACCTTGGCCAGCTGTGCCTGCAACAACTGCCGATCCGCATCCAGCACCTCCAGCCGCCCGGCAACACCACCCTGGTAACGCAAATTCGCCAGCCGCTGCGCATCGACCAAAGCCGCAACCCGTGCAGACTCCGCCTCCAGCACCGCACGCCCGGCTGCCTGCGCGTTGAGCGCATTGCGCACATCGCCAAACGCGCTGGCCACCGCCTTCTGATACGCGGCTATCGCCTGCTCGCGCCGCGCCTCGGCCGCCTTGACCGAGAAGGTCAGGCGATGTGCATTGAAGATCGGCTGGCTCAGGCCCAGCGCGAACTGGAAGATGCCCGCGGGACCGGAGAACAGTTTGCCCAGCGTGGCGCTTTCGCTGCCGAGAAAAGCCGTCAGGGAAATGCTCGGGAAGAACTCGGCACGTGCCACGGCAATTCTGGCATTCTCAGCCAGCAACTTTTGCTCGGCCTCGCGGATATCCGGGCGACGCAATAGCAACTCCGACGGCAAACCGTCCGGCACCCACACGGCCTGCATGGGCGCAATGTCACCGCGATCGACCTTGCCTTCCATGACATCCCGCGGCGAACGGCCGAGCAGGATGGCGAGCGCGGATTCAAGATTTTCCTGCGACTTGAGCATGCCGGCAAGTTGCGACCGGACAGCGGCTTCTTCGGCCTCGGCCTGCCGCACTTCATATTCGGAAGTCAGGCCTTCCTTGTATCGCAGCTTGAGCAGCGCGAGGCTATCCGTCCGGCTTTGCAACTGGGCGCGGATCACGGCCAATTGCGCATCTACAGTCAGCAGATTGAAATACTGCTGAGCCACGTCGGCCGTCAGGGTGAGCCTGACCGTATCCTGTGCGGCCTGCGCGGCAAGCAACTGCGCCCGTGCGGCATCGTCGGCGCGCCGGTATTTGCCCCAAACGTCAACCTCGTAGCTCGCATTGAGCGTCACCTGCACGTCGTTCTGGTAGCGCGGCATGCCGCCGAACAAGGGAGTCGCGGTAACTTCGGAAATCCCTTTGCGGCTACCGGCTCCATTGGCCGTGATAATTGGATAGCGGTCAGCCTCGGTCACGCCCAGAGCCGCTTCGGCTTCGAGGATGCGCGCGGCAGCAGCAGCGATGTCATGGTTATGCTGCTGCGCCTCGTCCACCAGTGCCTCCAGCACCGGGTCGTTGAACAAGCCCCACCAGTTTTCGCCAGCCATACTGGTTTGGCTCGCCCCTTGGGCACCCGCCCATTGCCCGGGCAGATCGGGCGACGGACGGACGAACCCGGTTTCGAGGAAGCTGCATCCCGACAGCAATAACGCGAGCAGTACAGCCGCATAGAGTGGTTTACGCATCGAGAACCTCTTTCTTTTTGTCGTTGCGTGCGATCAGTTTATAAAACAGCGGGACGAAAAAGATCGCCATAAAGGTGGCCGCCAGCATGCCGCCCATGACGCCGGTACCGACCGACTGCCGCGCTCCCGCGCCGGCGCCGGTGGAAATGGCAAGCGGCAGCACGCCGAGAATGAAGGCGAGCGATGTCATCAGGATGGGACGGAAGCGCAGGCGTGCTGCCTCCAATACCGCATCGCGGGCCGACATGCCGTCCTCGTGCTGCTTCATGATGGCGAATTCGACGATCAGGATGGCGTTCTTGGCCGCCAGCCCCAGCAGCGTGACGAGGCCGATCTGGAAATACACGTCGTTGGTGAGCGGAGGAATGGGCACCCCCGGCAACAACACCGCATAAGCCAGGTTGCGCACCCAGACCATAGCCAGCGCACCGAACAAGCCGAACGGCAGCGCCAGCAATACCGCGAAAGGCAGTGTCCAGCGCTCGTACAACGCAGCAAGAATCAGGAACACCATCACCGCAGCCATGCCCAACGCCAAACTGGAAGCCCCGCTGGAGCGCTTTTCCTGAAAGGACGCGCCACTCCACTCGTAAGTGAAGTCCGGCGGCAGCACTTCCTTCATGATCTGATCCACCCGTGTCAGCGCTTCGCCAGAACTGACGCCGGGCACACCCGAACCGAGAATCTGCACCGAAGGCAGGTTGTTGAAACGATTCAGCGTCTCCGGGCCGGTACTGTATTTGACCGTGGCAAATGCCGACAGCGGCACCATCTGGTTATTGGCGGCACGCACATGCAACGCGCCGATGTCTTCCGGCTTCTTGCGGTACTCCTGGTCGGCCGACATCAGCACCTGCCAGGTCCGGCCGTATTTATTGAAGTCGTTGACGTAATAAGTGCCCAGGGTCGCCGACAGCGTATTGAACGCCTCTTCAAGATTCACCCCCAGCGCCGCCGCACGTGAACGGTCGACATCCACGTACAGCTGCGGCGTCTGCGCACGCCACAGGGTCTGGGCAAAGGCAAACGTCTTGTCCTGCGATGCCTTGGCCAGGAACGCCTGCACAACTTCATTCGTCTTCTGCGGGCCACCTTCGCCCCGGTTCTGGATATTGACCTCGAAGCCGCCGGAATTGCCCAGACCGAAAATTGCCGGCGGATTGAACGCCAGCGCCAGCCCGTCCTTGATGCCGGCAGTCTTGCCGTAAAACTCGCCGACCAATGCCTGCGAAGGCATGGTGCGCTCTTCCCACGGCTTCATCGAAGCGAAAATGGTCGCGGCACTGTTCTTGAACGAGCCGCCGAGAAAATCCATGCCGGTAAAGGCCACGGCATATTCGTTCGCCGGATTCGATTTGATCGCCGCCGTCACTTGCTGTACCACCTTGTCGGTGCGCTGCAGGCTGGCGCCGTCCGGCAGGAATACGGCCGAGATGTAGTAGCCCTGGTCTTCGTCGGGCACCAGCGAAGTCGGGGTCATGCGCCATAACTGGGTAGTCAACGCCACCATGCCCGCAAACAGCAGCAGGCCGACGACAGAACGCTTGAGCATCCACGCCACGCCGCCGGTATAACGTTTGGTGACCCATTCGAAGAAGCGATTGAACCCACGCGTAAACGCATTTTCATGCTTGTGCTCGGGCCTGAGTATGGTGGCGCACAACGCCGGCGTCAGCGTCAGCGCCACCAGGCCGGAAATCATCACCGAAATCGAAATGGTGATCGCGAACTGACGGTACAACTCGCCCGCCAGTCCGCCGATAAACGCAATCGGCACGAATACCGAAATCAGCACCAGCATGATCGCGATGACCGGACCGGTCACTTCACGCATCGCCTCGATGGCAGCAGCACGTGGGCTGAGCCCGTGCTCGTGCATCAGACGCTCCGCGTTCTCGAGCACCACGATGGCATCGTCCACCACGATCCCGATCGACAGTACCATGCCGAACAGCGTCAGGGTATTGATGGAATAGCCCAGCAGGTACAGGCCGGCAAATGTGCCGATCAGCGAAACCGGCACCGCCAGCGTCGGGATCAGGGTCGCCCGCAGGTTCTGCAGGAACAGCAGCACCACGAGGAACACCAGCACCATCGCCTCGAACAGCGTTTTCACCACCTCGTGGATCGATACCTTGACGAAACGCGTGGTGTCATAGACCACGGCACGCTCCAGCCCTTGCGGAAAGCCGGCGGCCATTTCGGCTACCGTCTTGTTGACCTCTTCCGCCACCCCCAGGGCATTGGAGCCCGGCTGCAGAAACACGCCTACCAGCGTCGCCGACTTGCCGTTGACGCGACCGATGAAATCATAATCCTTGGAACCCAGCTCGACACGCGCGATATCCTTCAGCCGCACCTCGGCGCCGGCCGTACTGGCGCGCACGATGATATCCTCGAACGCCCGGGCATCGGACAGCCGCCCCTGGGTGGTGATGGTGTACACCAGATCCTGGTCGCCACCATTGGGGCTCTGGCCGATTTTTCCCGGTGCGAATTGCGCATTCTGGCTGGTAATTGCAGCGGCGATTTCGCCCACCGAAATACCCAGCTGCTTCATCCGGTCCGGCTTCAGCCAGATGCGCATGGCGTAGTCCTTGGCCCCGAAAATCTGCACGTTGGTGGTGCCGGGGATACGCTTGATGCGGTCCAGCACATTGAGGGTCACGTAATTGCTGATGCTCAAATCGTCCATCGTGCCATCAGGCGACAGGAAAGCGATCACCTGCAGGAAAGAGGACGAGCCCTTTTCCACCGTGACACCCTGCCGCCTGACTTCCTGCGGCAGACGCACTTCGACCTGTTTGACCCGGTTATTGACATTGAGCGCGGCCTGATCGGCGTCAGTGCCGATGTCGAAAGTCACCTGGATTTCCAGCACCCCGCTGGAGGCCGAGGTCGAACTCATATACATCATGTGCTCGACGCCATTGATCTGCGATTCGAGCGGCGCGGCGACCGTCTGCTCCAGCACCTCGGCCGAAGCTCCCGGATAGACTGCACGCACGGTCACCACCGGCGGTGCGATTTCCGGATACTGCGCAATCGGCAGGCTGCGCATGGCTGCCAACCCGGCCAGCACGATAAAGATGGACAGCACCGCCGCAAATATCGGACGGTTGATGAAGAATCTGGAGAAGTTCATGATGCCGCCCGCTTACTTGCCGGCAACCGGCGTGGCGGCAGGCTGGGTATCGGGGTTCGCTTTGCCGAGGCTGACCGGCGCACCGGGACGCAGCTTCATCAGGTTGTCGACGATGACCTTGTCGCCGGGCTTGAGGCCACTGCGTACCACCCACTGTTTTTCATCGCCGGAGGTCGTCCATTCGCCGACCTCGATCGGGCGCGGCTGTGCAACCAGCTTGCCGTCCTTGTCGGCTGCGGCAACCATCACGATCTTGCCGCCCGGTCCTTCCAGCACTGCACGTTGCGGCACGGTCAGCGCGTCGGGGCGGGTCGCGCCTTCCAGCAGGACGCGCGCAAACAACCCGCTTTTGATCTCACCCCGGGGATTGGCAAGCTGCGCACGCATTTCCAATGTCCCGGTCTGGTTGCTGACCGTCGAAGACACGAAGTTCACCTTGCCGCCATGCCCCAGTTCGCTGCCGTCACGTTGCAGCAAGCGCACGTTGAATCCCGCCTTGGGCACCACCAGCGTACCGGCAGCCACGTCCTTATCCAACCGCTGGCGCTCGCCGTCCGCGACGCTGAAAGTGACATACAACGGATCGAGTTGCACCAGTGTCGTCAACAGGCTGTCGCCGCCGGGACTGACCAGTGAACCTTCCTGGCGCAAGGCACGCCCCGCCATACCGCTGATCGGGGCGGAAATGGCGGCATATTCCACGTTGAGCTGGGCTTCACGCAATTGCGCCCTGGCCTGCTCCAGCCGAGCCCGCGCAGCCTGCATTTCCGCACTGGAAATTTGCGCGGCGGAGCTGGCGTCGTCAGCTTCCTTGCGGCTGATCGCATGTGCTTCGGCAAGGCCAGCCATGCGCTCGCGCTCGCGCTGCGCCTGTGCCGTCGAGGCTTCGGCACGGGCGATATCCGCCTCGGCCGTAGCCACAGCGGCTTTCGCAGAAGCCACCGCCAGCACCAGCGGACGCGCATCGAGCTGAAACAGAGGCTGCCCGGCCTTTACCAGCGCGCCCTCTTCGTACAGACGTTTTTCCACATGGCCAGTCACGCGCGCCCGCACTTCCACTTCCCGCGAGCCGACAGTCTGGCCGACATATTCGTAACTTACCGGCACCGTAGCCGGCTTGACCTCCTGAACCGACACTTCCGGCGGCGGCATCTGCGTCATCGGGCCGCCAGCGCCCTCCTGGGGTGCTTTGGAGCAGGCAGCAAGCAAGGCGGCAAGCAGCAGAACAGAAAATGGAACGGCACGCATAGGTTCTCCAATCATTTACATTCACACATGTATGTTTGATGCGAACTTTACATTCATGCTTGTATGTATGTCAACAGATGAACTAAAATATCCTTACTTTCAACACCCCCAGCCAATATGGCCCGCAAAACCAAAGAAGAAGCCCTGGAAACCCGGCACCGCATCCTGGATGCGGCGGAAGTGGTATTTCAACGCACCGGCGTCTCGCGCGCCACGCTGGCCGATATCGCTACCGAAGCCAGCGTTACGCGTGGCGCCATCTACTGGCATTTTGAAAACAAGGTCGAATTGTACGATGCCATGATCCAGCGCATTGTCGAACCGCTGGAGCAGAAACTGGAAGAACTGCAACGGCATCAGGACGACAACCCCCTGCTCTTCGTTCGTTCGCTGGCCATGTTCCTGCTTAACAGCCTGGCCAACGATCCCCGTTACTACCGCGTACTGGAAATTGCCTGGCACAAATGTGAATACGTCGGCGACATGGCGAAAATCCGCGACCAGCACCTGGAATGCGGCAATCGCTTCCTCGGCATCAAGGAAGCCGCCCTGCGCCGGGCGATGGAACGCGGCGACCTCCCGCTGCACATTGATGCCAGACAAGCCGCCGTTGGACTCATCGCCATTATCGACGGCCTGATCGCCAATTGGACGTTGGATCGCCAGCGTTTTCCGCTCTCCAGCATGGCGGAAGGCATCATCGACACCTACCTCGCCGGACTGGCCGTACAGGCACATCCTGCACAAGGCTGATCGCACCACCGTGTGGTAGTATCCCGCCCCATCATGCAATTTGCCATTTCCCATACCGACCATGCCGCACGCCGCGGCGAACTGACGCTTGCCCACGGCACAGTGCAGACGCCCGCCTTCATGCCGGTCGGCACCTACGGCACGGTCAAGGCCATGTCACCCGTCGAAATCAAGGAAATCGGCGCACACATCGTGCTCGGCAACACTTTTCACCTGTGGCTACGACCGGGGCTGGAAGTGATCGCAGCGCACGGCGGCTTGCATCGCTTCATGGGCTGGGACGGCCCGATACTGACGGACTCCGGCGGTTTTCAGGTATGGAGTCTGGGCGACCTGCGCAAAATCACCGAGGAAGGCGTCAAGTTCCGCTCCCCGATCAACGGCGATGCCTGTTTCCTGACACCGGAAGAATCGATGCGGATTCAGAAGGTGCTCAATTCCGACATCGTGATGATTTTCGACGAATGCACCCCCTATCCCGCCAGCCACGACCAGGCCCGCAAGTCGATGGAGCTCTCGCTACGCTGGGCGGCACGCTCCAAGGCCGCCCATGCAGGCAATCCCAACGCCCTGTTCGGCATCATCCAGGGCGGCATGTATGAAGACTTGCGCGACGTGTCGCTGAATGGCCTGCAAAACATCGGCTTCGACGGCTATGCGATTGGCGGCCTGTCGGTCGGCGAGCCCAAGGCAGACATGCTGCGCATACTCGCCCATACCGTGCCGCAAATGCCTTCGGACAAACCGCGCTATCTCATGGGGGTCGGCACGCCGGAAGACCTGGTCGACGCCGTGACGGCTGGCATCGACATGTTCGACTGCGTCATGCCCACGCGCAACGCCCGCAACGGCTGGCTGTTTACCCGCTGGGGCGACGTCAAGATCAAGAACGCACGCTACAAGGACGACACCGGGCCATTGGACGAGAATTGCCAGTGCTATACCTGCCGCAACTTTACCCGCGCCTACCTGCACCACTTGCACCGGGTAGGAGAAATCCTCGGAGCTCGCCTCAACACCATCCACAACCTGCATTACTACCAGGAGCTGATGCAGGGCCTGCGTGGTGCCATCGAAACCGGAAGGCTGTCCGGCTTCGTCACCGAATTCAAGAGTCAGCGCGCGAGCTTGTGCTAGAATTGCGCGATTTTTTAGCTAGCTAATACATAAAGGTATCCCATGTTTATCAGCAACGCCTACGCTGCCGACGCGGCAACGACTGCCAGCTTTACCAGCTTCCTGCCCATCATCGTCATTTTCGTGCTGTTCTACTTCATGCTGATCCGTCCGCAGATGAAGCAGGCCAAGGAGCACGGCAAAATGCTGGAAGCCCTGCAAAAGAACGATGAAGTCGCCACGACCGGCGGCCTGGTCGGCAAGGTGGTCAAGGTCGGCGAAAGCTTCGTCAGCCTGGAAATCGCCCCGGAAACCGTCGTCCACGTGCAGAAGCACACCATTCAAACCCTGTTGCCCAAGGGCACGATCAAGGGCCTGTAACTGAGGCACCGCCATGAACCGCTATCCGCTCTGGAAATACCTATTCATCGCTGCCGCCCTGCTGATCGGCGCACTGTATTCGCTGCCCAACCTGTTCGGCGAATCCCCTGCCGTGCAGATATCAGCCGCAAAGGGTGCGAATCCCATCGATACCGCGCTGATGAGCGAAGTCGAAACCCTGCTCAAGCAGGAAAAGCTGCCCTACGAAACGATTGCGCTCGACAAGAACAGCATCAAGGTTCGCTTGACCGATCTCGATACGCAAAGAAAAGCGCAGGAAGTCATCGCAGCCAAGCTGGGTAACGGTTATGTGGTTGCACTCAACCTGCTGTCACGCTCACCGGCATGGCTGCAAGGCATGGGTGCACAACCCATGTACCTGGGACTGGACCTGCGCGGCGGCGTGCATTTCCTCATGCAGGTCGATATGAAAGCTGCACTGGACAAGGCGATCGAGCGCTATGCCGGCGACCTGCGCACCCAGTTGCGTGAGAAACGTATCGCCTATGCCGGGATAGTACGCGATGGCCAGACCGTACAGATCAAGTTCAAGGATGCCGCAGAACTGGCCAAGGCCGAAAGCGAGATCAAGAAGAACTTTCCCGATCTGACGCTCAAGGACTCCGATGGCCCGGACGGCGTGAAACTGCTCACCGCCAGCCTCGACCTGCCGACACAAAAACGCATCCAGGAATTTGCGCTCAAGCAGAACATCACCACGTTGCATAATCGTGTCAACGAACTCGGCGTGGCTGAGCCCATCATCCAGCAGCAAGGTGCCGATCGCGTCGTGGTGCAACTGCCGGGCGTGCAGGACACCGCCAAGGCCAAGGAAATCCTGGGCCGCACCGCCACGCTGGAGATTCGCATGGTGGATGAAGAACACCCCGTACCCACAAGCAAGACCGAACCCGTGCCTTTCGGTGCCGAGCTCTTTTCCGAGCGCGACGGCATGCCGGTGCTGGTCAAAAAGCAAGTGGTGCTGACGGGTGAATACATCACCGATGCCAGCCCCGGCCTCGACCAGCAAACCGGCGAATCGGTGGTACACGTCAACCTCGACGGCCGCGGCGCCCGTATCTTCAAACAGGTAACGCGCGAAAATGTAGGCAAGCGCATGGCCATCCTGCTGGTGGAAAAAGGCCTGACCGAAGTCATCACCGCCCCGGTCATCCGCGAGGAAATCGGTGGTGGGCGCGTGCAGATTTCCGGCATGAAGAACGTACAGGAAGCCACCGACGTTTCGCTGCTGCTGCGTGCCGGCGCACTGGCAGCCCCGATGGACATCATCGAAGAGCGCACCGTCGGCCCCAGCATGGGCGAAGAGAACATCAAGCGCGGTGTGCATTCGACCCTGTGGGGCTTCGCCGCCATCGCGGTCATGATGATTATCTATTACCTGGTGGTCGGTTCCATTTCGGTGCTGGCGCTGGGCGTCAACCTGCTGTTGCTGGTGGCAGTGCTCTCCCTGCTGCAAGCCACCCTGACACTGCCCGGCCTGGCGGCGATTGCACTGACCCTGGGCATGGCCATCGACTCCAATGTGCTGATCAATGAACGTATGCGCGAAGAATTGCGTAACGGCAACAGCCCGCAGGCAGCCATCCATGCCGGCTATGATCGCGCCTTCGACACCATTCTCGACTCGAACGTCACCACCCTGATCGTCGGCATCATGCTGTTCACCTTCGGCTCCGGCCCGGTGCGCGGGTTCGCCATCGTGCACGTGCTCGGCATCCTGACTTCGATGTTCAGCGCCGTGGTGGTTTCGCGCGCGATCATCAATCTGACTTATGGCCATCGCCGCAAGCTCACCAAAGTGGCCATCGGCTAGGAATCAAAAATGGAACTCTTCCGTATCAAGCAAGACATCCCGTTCATGAGCTATGGCCGCCTGACCACGGCCATCTCGCTCATCACCTTCCTGCTGTCCATCTTCTTCCTCGCCCATAAAGGCTTGAACATGGGCGTGGATTTCACCGGCGGCACGGTGATGGAAATCGCCTACCCGCAAACGGCTGACATCGCCAAGATTCGCAGCGCGATCGACAGCATCGGCTTGAGCGAGGCGTCGGTGCAGAATTTCGGCACCAGCCGTGACGTACTGATCCGCCTGCCGGTAAAGAAAGGCGTGACCAGCGCCCAGTTGTCGGAAGAAGTGCTGACTGTCCTGAAAAAGGACGAGGCCTCGGTGCAGATGCGCCGCATCGAATTCGTCGGTCCGCAAGTGGGGCAGGAGCTTTATGAAAACGGCGCCATGGCACTGTTGCTGGTATCGCTGGGCATCATGGCCTACCTGGCCGTGCGTTTCGAATGGCGCTTTGCCGTCGCCGCCATCATCGCCAACATGCATGACGTCGTCATCATTCTCGGCTTTTTCTCGTTTTTCCAGTGGGAATTCAACCTCACCGTTCTAGCAGCGATACTGGCCGTCCTCGGTTACTCGGTAAACGAATCGGTGGTGGTATTCGACCGGGTACGTGAGAATTTCAGAAAAATGCGCAAGGCCAGTGTGCCGGAAGTCATCAACAACGCCATCACCCGCACCATGTCGCGCACCATCATCACCCACGCCATGACGCAAACCATGGTGTGCTCGATGTTGTTCTTCGGCGGCGAAGTCCTGCACAACTTCTCGCTGGCGCTGACCATCGGCATTCTGTTCGGCATTTACTCCTCGGTGCTGGTTGCCAGCCCCATCGTCATGTGGCTGGGCGTATCGCGCGAGAACCTGATCAAGGTCGAGCCCAAGCAGACTGCCGACGCGACACCTTGACAAGTTTCCGCGTTCGCGCGGAAACTTGATGTTTATTAAACAGACCGGCTCCCCTTGGACGGCATCCCCTTATCCCTGCAATTCATCGCGCTAGGCATCCTGCTGCTGATCGGCGCCTTTTTCTCCATTGCCGAAACCAGCCTGATGTCTGTCAACCGCTACCGGTTGCGGCATCTGATGAAGGAGGGTCATCGTGGCGCACGGCTGGCCAATTCGCTGCTGGCCAGAACGGACAAGTTGCTGGGCGTCATTCTGCTTGGCAACAATCTGGCCAATGCTGCCTCGGCGACACTGGTCACCCTGATCGCAGTAGAACTCTTCGGCGAGGGCGAACTGGTTCTGGCGCTAGGCACGCTGTCTGTCACTTTCGCCATTCTGGTGTTCGGCGAGATCACCCCAAAAGTCGTCGCTGCGTCATATCCGGAGCCGCTGGCCATCGCCAGCAGCTATATCCTGTATCCGCTGCTGAAAATTGCTTATCCGGCGGTCTGGTTCGTCAATCTCTTCGTCCGCGCCTTTCTCGGGCTGTTGCGCCTCAAGCCGGACTTTACTGAAACGGCCCAGGTCATCAGCATGGAAGAACTGCGCACCATCGTGCAGGAGGCCAGCAACTTCATCCCCCAGAAACACCAGAGCATTCTGCTCAACCTGTTCGAACTGGAGGACATCACGGTGGACGACGTGATGACCGCCCACACCCAGATCGAAACCATCGATTTCGACGCCATGCCTGAAGCCATCGCCGAACAGATCGCCACCAGCCACCATACCCGCCTGCCGGTACGCGCAGGCCAGGCCGAGGAAGTCATCGGCATCCTGCATATCCGCAAGGTGCTGCACCAGGCACAAAGCGGAGAACTGACGACGGATGCCCTGCGCGAAGTCATGAGCGACCCCTATTTCATACCCTCCGGCACACCGCTCTACACCCAATTGCAGCAATTCCAAGAAAAGCAGCAACGCATGGCCCTGGTCGTGGATGAGTATGGCGAATTGAAAGGGCTGGTGACGCTGGAAGATATCCTGGAAGAAATCGTCGGCGAATTCACCACGCAATCGCCTTCACGCTCCAGCGCGTTCCACCAACAGAAAGACGGCAGCTGGCTGATCGATGGCTCCACGGGGCTGCGCGAACTTAACCGCAAGCTGGGGCTAAAGCTGCCGCTGGACGGCCCCAAGACGCTCAACGGCCTTGTTCTGGAGCATTTTGAGGACATCCCGGAACCGGGCACCAGCTTCAGGATCGGCGACCACACGCTGGAGATCGTGCAAGCGCAGGACAAGGTCGTCAAAAGCGTGCGTATTGTCCCTTGAATTACCGGACTTGAAAATTTCAGGAATGGCGTCACAATAACTTCGTATGGCAACAAAATTCATCGAGCACACCGAGTTAGCCACCGGCAACACGCAGCTGAAGCCACCGCCTCTGTATAAGGTGTTGTTGCTAAACGATGATTTCACCCCGATGGATTTTGTCGTTGGCGTATTGCAAAATTATTTTGCAAAAACCCGAGAACAGGCAACACAGATTATGCTCAAAGTGCATAATGAAGGTGCTGGACTGTGTGGCATTTACCCCCGCGATGTAGCTGAAACCAAGGTCCAGCAAGTCACGAGCCACGCGCGGGAACATCAACATCCGCTGCAATGCGTGATGGAGGAAAACTAAAGTGATAGCCCAAGAGCTTGAAGTCTCGTTGCACATGGCATTCATGGAGGCGCGCCAGCAACGTCACGAGCTGATTACCGTCGAGCACCTGCTGCTGGCCATGCTGGATAATCCAACGGCTGCCCAGGTACTGCGTGCCTGCGGCGTCGATATCGAAGCCCTGCGCCGCGACCTCGCCGACTACATCAGCGAGCACACTCCCGTTGTCTCCGGTACCGATGACGTGGATACCCAGCCTACCCTGGGCTTTCAGCGCGTCATCCAGCGCGCGATCCTGCATGTGCAGTCCTCCGGCAAGAAGGAAGTCAACGGCGCCAATGTGCTGGTCGCCATCTACGGAGAGAAAGACTCCCACGCGGTATTCTTCCTGCATCAGCGCGGCGTCACCCGCCTGGATGTGGTCAATTTCATCGCCCATGGCATTGCCAAAACCACGGAAAGCGCCACCACCGGCAAGCGCCCGCAAGGCGAGCAGGAAACCGAACAGGAACAGGCCGGCAGCAATGCGCTGGAAAACTTTACGCTTAACCTCAACGTTCAGGTCGCCGAAGGCAAGATCGATCCACTGATCGGTCGCGCCCAGGAACTGGAACGCGTGATCCAGACCTTGTGCCGCCGCCGCAAGAACAATCCCCTGCTGGTCGGCGAAGCCGGCGTCGGCAAGACAGCCATTGCCGAAGGGCTCGCCCGCCGCATCGTCGAGGGCGATGTTCCCGAGATTCTGTCGCAGTGCATCATCTACTCGCTCGACATGGGAGCCCTGCTTGCCGGCACCAAATATCGCGGCGACTTCGAACAGCGCCTGAAATCCGTATTGAAAAAACTGGGCGGCAATCCCAACGCCATCCTCTTCATCGACGAGATTCACACCCTGATTGGTGCCGGTGCGGCTTCCGGCGGCACCCTGGATGCATCCAACCTGCTCAAGCCGGCGCTGTCCAACGGCCAGCTCAAATGCATAGGCGCAACCACTTATCAGGAGTATCGCGGCATCTTTGAAAAAGACCACGCCCTGTCCCGCCGTTTCCAGAAGGTCGACGTGGAAGAACCCTCGATCGCCGAGACCGTCGACATCCTGAAGGGGCTCAAATCCCGCTTCGAGGCTCACCACAGCGTAAAATACACGGTCTCCGCGCTATCGATTGCTGCCGAACTCTCCGCCAAGTACATCAATGACCGCCATTTGCCGGACAAGGCCATCGATGTCATCGACGAAGCGGGTGCCGCACAGCGCATTCTGCCCAAGTCAAGGCAGAAGAAAGTCATCGGCAACAAGGAAATCGAGGAAATCATTTCCAAGATTGCACGCATTCCGCCGAAGAATATTTCCAGCGACGACCGTAATGCGCTAAAAACGCTGGATCGCGACCTCAAAGCGGTCGTATTCGGCCAGGACAAGGCGATTGACGCACTGGCCGCAGCCATCAAGATGGCGCGCAGCGGGCTGGGCAATACGCAGAAACCCATCGGTGCCTTCCTGTTCAGCGGCCCGACCGGCGTCGGCAAGACCGAAGTCGCCCGCCAACTGGCCTATACGCTGGGCATTGAGCTCGTACGTTTCGACATGTCCGAATACATGGAGCGCCATGCCGTTTCACGCCTGATCGGCGCGCCGCCAGGCTACGTCGGCTTCGAACAGGGTGGGCTGCTCACCGAAGCCATCACCAAGCACCCTTACTCGGTGCTTCTGCTGGATGAAATCGAGAAAGCCCATCCTGACATTTTCAACATCCTGCTGCAGGTGATGGATCACGGCACCCTTACCGACAACAACGGGCGCAAGGCAGACTTCCGCAACGTCACCATCATCATGACCACCAATGCCGGTGCCGAAGCCCTGTCCAAGGGCAATATGGGCTTTACCGCCACCAAACAGGCCGGCGACGAGATGGGCGAAATCAAGCGCCTGTTCACCCCGGAGTTCCGCAACCGCCTGGATGCCACCATTTCGTTCAAGCCGCTCGACCATGACATCATTGTGCGCGTGGTGGACAAATTCCTCATGCAACTGGAAGATCAACTGCATGAAAAGAAAGTCGAAGCCAGCTTCACTCCGGCTTTGAAAGAATATCTTGCCGGCAACGGGTTCGACCCATTGATGGGGGCACGCCCGATGGCGCGCCTGATCCAGGACACCATCAGAAAAGCACTGGCAGATGAATTGCTGTTTGGCAGGTTGACGCATGGTGGACCGGTGACCGTCGATCTGGACGCCGATGAAAAGGTAGTGCTGCGCTTTACCCAGACAACTGAAAATACCGCAGTCAGCACGGAAGCCGAATAGCTTCTTTAGCTCAAGTTACCCTGTAGCTCTGATTCAGGCATAGCCGCACTCGAGTGTACCGGGTGCGGCTATGTTTTAGCCGTCAATCTTTAAGTCTCCGCTCACATCTCGAATGAATCATGGGGTGGTGGGTACATCCATAGCATCAAGAACGAACAGGCGTGGCGAAAACCCGAAATCACGCACCGCATCAGAATGATCGAATACCAGATCTTGACTCATCCGTTCAGCCATCGCAGTTGACCAGTGGCGATAACGCGGCAGACAGCGCAGCAAGGCAACAGCTACACGAAAAACCGGCATGGGCACGGCCAGCAATCGTGGCCGGCAACCAAGTACCGCGAACACACGGGTTACCATATCCCGATAAGCGAGGGTCTCACCACCGGAAAGATTGTAGGCCCGGTTAGCGACAGCCCGCGCCTGTAAGGCTGCCATGCAGGCGTCGGCAACATCTTGCGCATGCAAAGGCTGACGCAGACCTCCAGCCCTGCCGAATAAAGGAAAAAAGCCGACCCGTTGGATAAAGCGGGCTATCTCGCTGATGTTTTTATCGCGCCCCAAGCCATAAATCAGTGTCGGCCGCAGAATGATCCATTCCACCCCATGATTTTCAGCCCATTTCTGCACACACGCCTCAGCCTCAGCCAATCGGTGCGCCAATACTCGTTCTTCTGGATCGGAGGATACGTCCTTGGTAAAGCGGCTGGTAGAGGACACGACCACCACGCGCCTCGCGCCGTGTGCTTCCAGCAAAGCGAAATGCTCCGGTAATACCCAAATCGGCGCAGCGCAAATCCATAACGGCACATCATTCCTCGAGAGTGTAGCCCGAGATAAAGATACCGATGTTGGAAACTGCTGCCATGTCACACCATCATCTTCGGTTGGCTGAATCACCTGCCGTGAATATGCGAGCACCTGCCAATCCGCCTGCCTCAGCGACTTCAGCAAGCATTCCCCAACCAGGCTGGACGCTCCCACCACCCCGACTTGCTGCCGCGACACCCTCTCACCTACCTCTTAATCGGGTCAGCAAAGATTTTGCCAAGTGGTAGCAAACTACCATGCAAAACCGTAGCCACACGCCCATCGTAACCAACCACATCAACACCCCAGGATACTGATGCAGAAAGAACTTGCGATAAAACCTGGTCATGCCGTGGTGCTTGTGCCACTCGACAAACAAAGTACGATTTTTGCTGCAGGCCCCTAGATAATGGGTAATCCGTGCTGTCGGAACAAACATGATTATCCAGCCTTGCCTGGTAAACCGCATGCACCAGTCCAAATCTTCACAGTGCAAAAAATAACCTTCGTCCCAAAGCCCAATCTCGTCTATCGCCACACGCTTAACCAACATGCATGCCCCAGAAATTGCTTCAACTTCAATTGGATACTCTGGCAAAGGCTGCCTGTGGAGATAAAAATCAAAAAACAGTTTAGGCCAGCGGCTGGAATAACGATTCAAGCCAAAGGCGCGGACAAAAGATCTCCAGGGCGTGGGCACCGCCCTGCGCCCCCCGCCCTGTTCCGATCCGTCCGGATTTAACAACAACCCACCGGCCATAGCTACCCGCTCGTTGGCTTCAAGCACATGTCGTAGCTCTTGGATGGCGCGGCCATCCAAGACACAATCGGGATTCAGATAAAGCAGATAATCGCCCGTGGCTAGCCGACTTCCGACATTACAAGCGGCAGCAAAACCAAGATTGGCATTATTTTTGATAAACTTGATTTTCGGCTCATTGGAATAACGCTGGATGCAGGTTTCAATACTGAAATCTCTTGAGTCGTTGTCAACTACGATGACCTCATCCACCTGTGAAGAGACAGATAAGATCGATTCCAGCAAGAAAGCCCCAGCGTTGTAATTCACAATGATGGCGGAAATACCGGTCATTAAATCTTCCTAGAATGCTTATATAACAGAGGTGGCCCCATCTGATTGGAGCGTTACCTCCTTAAAATCTGTTTGCCCAAAACTAGCCAAATATCTCGCACTGTCGCCACTCGCTTGTTTTGATTCACCTGACGCTTTCGCCACATTCTCGGCAATCCCCATACTGCATCACGTTTAGCTCGCAGAATGACACCGCCCTGTCCGCAAAATGCAAACCAGATGATGCTCACCAGACTCAGCAACACATGCAACGGCAACAGGAGCCAGAACAAGGCTCCAGGCATATTTTTTACATATACCCATACAAGATTCCGATGTCCGTGATATATCGAAAAATCGCTATGCTGTCCGCCTGTAGATGCCGATCCGACATGATGCACCACGGCCAACGGCACATAAATCGCACGATAACCGGCAAGGCGCAACCTGAATCCCAGGTCAACATCCTCTACATAACAGAAAAAGTCTTCATCAAATCCCCCGATTTCAATCAAGGAGGATCGTCGATAAAGTGCTGCTGCTGCACAAGGCGAAAATATTTCTCTAGCTATCATGTCGCTCGCATTTTGATAGCATCCATATCTTAATCGCCAGACCAAACCACTTATATGATAAACATCGCCAATCCCATCCAGTTTGTCAGGCTGATCTGCATTTAACTGGCGCGAACCAAATGCCGCCACGTCTGGAAAAGCACTCGCGGCATCTAGCAGACGCTCCATCCAGTCAGGGGCAGGAAACGCATCGGGATTAAGACAGGCAACGAAATCGCTGTCGCACTCGGCTAAGGCGCAGTTATTGCCTGCAGCAAATCCAAGATTGGTCTGCATCGCAAAAAGCTCTGCGCCGGCCTCTAAAGTGCATTGGGCGGAGCCGTCCGAGCTGGCATTATCCACAACGATGATCCGGTCTGGCCGAATGGTTTGCCTTTGCAGATGCTCCAGACAACGAGCCAGGAATGGCCCACTATTCCAGTTGACGATGATCACGGTGACTGTCATGCGTCAGCATACACCCGGAGAATATATCTGAAAGAATATCAGCACAGAGTTAACGCCCGAGAGAGGCTTTTGAGATAGCCATCTCATCTCGGTTCAGGATATTCAAATATCACACTTGCGTAGATGGATTGTACAAACCCAAGCAAGCTCGAAACAGCACCAGTAAAACGGAGAGATTCCCTTTAAAACTGCTGATCTTGGTTGGAACCTCGCCTTTGGGGTAACGCCTTGTCGTCGGGAGCTCAATACAGCGATATCCAAGCTTAGGAACACAGTAGGACAGATAAGCCAAAAGCTCGTAAGTCATAAAGACATCGCGAAACGGCGCGACCTTCGGGTCCAGCAGCATTCTCCGGCTGTAGGCACGGAAACCCTGCGTGGTATCAGTCCATCGAAATCCGGAAAAAAGGCTCAGCATGGGCGCATGAATCCAGCGAATTGCAAAATCGCGCGATCTTGGAGTATTTTCCGCAATGCCGCCGTCAATGAACCGAGATGCTTGAACGAAATCAGCTCCTTGTTCCATTGCAGCGATAAAACGGGGAATCGCCTCCGGATCATCCTTGTCATTACCGTCTATGGTCACGATTCCCGCATAGCCCTGATCAAGTGCAAAAGCATAAGCGCAGCGCAATTGCGCACTCAGCTTGCCCGGGCCGGTCTTGAGCAGCAAACCGCGCACACCATGTCCCTTGAGAAACTCAAGGTCAAGTGAACCATCCGTGCTGCCGCCATCCACAATGATGATGTCGGCCAAATTCTCGATTCCAAGAGCGGACATTCTGGCGAGAAGATTCCTGATCCGCTCGCCTTCATTGATCACCGGGATCACAACGCACCAGGCATGCTTGCGGCCGAGCCATAGTACCTCCTTGAACGCAGGGATCTGCCAGAGATTGCGGACTTCCGGAGAAGTATCAGTGTTATTCATATGTTGTTACTCTCAAGCAACGCGAAGCGTGATCAACACCACGCCTGCGACCACCAGCAAAATGCCCATCACTGTTGTCCATTGGAACGGTTCACGAAAAATCAGCAAGGAGCACAAGGCCACGGAAGCAATGGCACCGGAGGTAAGCACCGGGTGCGCAACGTTCAAAGGCAAACGTGCCAACGCTGCAGCATAAAGCAAAAATGCCGCTCCATATAACCCCAACCCCAGCCAGAATGGCCAATTACCAAGTGCTGCCAGAGGGTCGCCGAGTGAAGGGAATTTGCGCGGCGGCATCATCGCAATCTTGACCAATACGCTAGCAGACGCGTTGGCGGCAATACCAAGTATCAATATCAACCACTTCATGCATTATCTCCCCCGGCTTCGGCACGATAGTGCCGGACCGCCACTGCCAATGCACGCTCTATCGCATCAGGATGTGGCTCATTTTTCGTTGCCAGCATCTCAATAGTAACGATATGTCCCGGCAACTGCTGCAAAACGGCTGCCGCCACTCTGGCGTGATCGGTGCCGCCATCACCCAGCGGCACCAGATCAGGCTCGCTGGCATGAATATGCCCGATCAAATCCGCGCTGTGTTGCAATATCGACACAACGTCTTCACCATTGATCGCCAACGCTCCGGTATCCAGTTGCATCCATATTGCCGGATGAGCGACCTGCCTGACCACCTCGGCGGTTTCCGCACTGGCCGTCATGAAATTGGCGCCATAGCAGGGCGGATTCGGTTCCAGGCAGATCACGACGCCATGGGACGAGGCCACCTCACCAAGCTGCCTGAAGAATGGAACAGCAACCTCCATGGCTTGCGCGTCGCTCAAACCATCGCGATCCCGGTTTTTCGGAGAGCCGAACACCAGCCGCGTTGCACCCAGACCAGAGCCGATGCGGCAAACTGCCGACAAGCGCTCCAGCATCGCGCCTTGAACATCGGCCGAACCGAACAGATTCAGTCCGACGGTACCGAACAGCAGCGCCTGCATGCCGGTGATTTCGATGCCGCGTCCTGCCCACCAGTGTTTCACGGTAGCAATTTCATCGTCAGAGACCTTGCCGGGATCTGGAAAATACTTGCCCGGCGCGACGTCGATCGCATCGATGCCATAGCGGTTAAGCAGCCGGGCGATAGCTTCGTCCTCAGACGGATCCCATGCAATGTTGGAAATCGCCAGCCTCATGTTTTCCCCTGCTCGGTCTTGAGTGTGCATGGTTCCGATTGGGCATAGGCGCGTATGGCCTGAATGGTTTCACGCCGGCTGTACTGATAGTGGCCAGCAGCACCAAAAATATGGGCATACCGGGTGCGCATGTCATAAACGGCCGGCGTGTTGGCCAGTTGATGCTCGAAAGGCCTGCCAAAACCTTGCGCCGAAACATCGCCCACGCTGATGGGCTCTGCCGTGAGATGTACCAGATCAAGCCCTGCCGCGCGTGCGATTTGAATGTCATACCAGAGATTCACCATCGGGTAGAACTGAAACACGCCTCGGCTTTCGATCGCATCGAGATTGTTGTGATTCAGAAAATCGAAAATCACATTCTTGCGCAAGCCGGGGCCCACCAACCCCGGCAACCGTACAATCAAATGATCGGAGAAATGGTCCTGTACGAACTTCTCCAGCAGCCTGCGATGCAGGCCATACGCATGCAGGCCTTCTTCCTCGACGCAGGTATCCTCATCCACGCCGACAGGATTCTTGAACACGTCGACGGTGCTGATCAACACAAAGGTCCGGCACCTCATCGACTCCAGATGCGCGATCAGGCCATCGATTTTCGTTCTATCCGCCTCGGGGTCGCGGTTGGCAATCCACTTCTGGGCAGGGGCACCGGCGCACACCAGGGTGTCAAAAGACTGGCCTGCAATTTCGCCAATATTGGTCGAACGATAGCGAGCCTCGAAAGAGGCTTGCTTGAGTAACGTCGAACCGACAAAGCCGGAGAATCCAATAAGCGCGTTATTCATTATATGAACCTAAAATTTCCATTATCAGACATTGATAATTACTCGTTTTTGTTCAAGAACCAACTGTAGAAAAAACTATTCCCTGAACCTGTATATTGCTGTGGCCACTTTTTTGCAATACTGGGAATAGCATCTGGCAGCAAGATGGGGTGCAAGTGCAGTTGCCCCCCCAGCTTTTCTCCACCGCGGAAAAATGCCAGACTGCGCGGCCCCGCTGGCCTCTGCGTTATCACGGCGGTCGCAGGGGATACGCAAACATTCTGATAAATCCCGTTGACAAATGCCTCGCTGATCTCGAAAGAGCCCACGGCATTCACGACGACGGTATCGCCAGCGTGCAGATCGATATCCCGATTTGCCTGGGTAATGAAGCAATTCTGGCGAGCGCGGTTGACTCCTCTATTCCAGTTAACATCAGTAAGGTTCGTAACGGTGAGTGTGCTCGAACTGATTTGCTGAAGTTGACGAAACATTTCATTCATCGGGGCAAACATCGCAATCAGCATGTAGAGCAATGCGACCGAGATTGCAGAACGGTTTCCGCACAAAAATGCCTCTCTGATAGATGAGCAAAACAGAATGAATAGTATGAAAAGCGGTATCGCTGAAACCCTCATCGAAACATCATTGCTCCACCCGATGTGATACACCGGAACGACGAGCAGCACGAGGAGCGAACTGATAAAAATCAACCATTCGTCCTGGTTCCAGCGCTGCCTGATAGAAAAAATGATTAAGGCGAGTATTCCGAATTCAAACACATAGAACCATATTAGCTTCGGTAAAGCTTCGCTGATGGGCCACAACTCCCAAACAAACCCCATGTCGATCGCGCCAGGAGCTTTGGATGCATAAAAAATCGCGACCACCGCCAAGAACGGTAAAGCCATCAGCGATGAATCCTTGAATACTTGCCCTATCCTCTTTTCTTTAAAATACAGTGGCAAAAAGAGTGCGGCTCCCAGCAGGGTCAGGTGGGACCAGAAGGCTGCGATGCTTACGAGCAAGGCCGATCCACGAACTTCCCTTTGGATGACGAGCCGGTAAAACAGCAACATGGGAAACAGCCATTGCGCGGCACCGTGCTGGGTACTCCAGGACATGACAGTGGCATTGGAGCTGTATTGCAAAAACGTCCAGCCCGACCACCATTCAATATGCGTACCGGCAGCGGGACTCCCTTGCCCAAGCGCAATCAGGCCGAGAATATCCAGGCCACTGAAAAATATGAAGATGATGATGGCGACTATAGCGAACCTGGAGAACAGCACGCAGAACCAGGACCATAGCAAGGCGATCCCGAGTGCAGTCCATAGAAAAATACTCAGCGTACCTATCGTCCACCCAAAGGCTTTTCCAACCAGCGCGGGGACAAGATAATAGCCGAGCGGGTAACTAAGAAAACTCATCTCGGACGGCATGTCAGGATAGATTACCGGCCACGAGTATTCGAAAAGATCTCGATAGATCATGTGATTCTTGAGTTGGTCGCCCGTTTGCGGCCCCACGAAACCAGCGCCAAACAGGGAAGTCCATAGGGTGGCCGCCAGCATGATCAGGAGGAACCACTTCATATCCGCCCACCATGAGTACACGACCTTATTCCGGCTCAATTCATTTTTCGCATCAAGGAATCCTGCCCCTGCCAAGCTAAGCCCAGCAAATAAAATTACGTACCATTTCGTAAAGCCGACAAGAAATATGAAGCATGGAAGCATGAAATATACGATCGATAGAACGTACAGCCTGCTTGCCTGTGCCGCACGCTTGGGTGCGTCTTTCAAATCGCCAAAAGACGAATAGGATGCAGATTCTTTTAATGCGTCAGCCATGATTTTGGATTTCCCGCAGCTATTTTCCATGGTTATCAGAAGCGTTTAGTTCAAAGCATAAAAGATTATGCGAGCTATAACTGGGCACCAATTTTCTGCGCGATCACCCGCGCCTCGCGAATGGCATAGTTGGTTCCGCGATCTTCGGGATAAATTTGTGCCATGGTCGAAACAAAGGCATTTTCAAATGGCGTTTCATACCCCGGGACATACTGCGAATAGTTTTTCTCGGTGACCGGCTGAGCGAATTCAGCTCGCCAGACCCGGTACTCCAGAACCCATGAGCGGTCCATGTCAGGGAACATGCGCTTGAGGTGCTCCAGGGCGAAATCGACATATTCATCGTCACTGTAGGACCAGACAGGGTCTTCCGTTGCGAGATAGCGGGACAGGAAGGCAATGTGCGTCCCCTTGTAATTATCAGGAGTATCGAAATTCGTATGTTCTATCACGCCGACAAACGGGAAGCCGGGGTCGTTGACGTTGAGCCAGTAGGTTTCAGACAAACTGTGTCTCAACCGCAGCACCAGGCACATATTGCCGAGATAACGGACCTTCCGCAGGCAGGTCAGCCATTCCTGTCTCGCAGCGCCCTCGAAGAAATCGGCGATGATGGGAAACGCCGGGGTAAAAAGAAACTGTCGACCGGGAATCTCGTCGCGATCCGTCTGAAGTGCATGCACGCGACCGCCCTCGACACGCACCCCTTTCACTTTTTCGCCAAGGCTGACTTTCCCGCCATTGCGTTCGATCGCCTCGACCAGGGCTTGTGCAAGGCGGCCAAAGCCCCCCTTGAAGTAGGCCAGTTCCTCGCCGCCTTTATCGTTGCGCGTGCTTCCGCGCAGCACGAGTTTCTTCCACATCCAGACTGCATTGACGGCTTCAGTATAAATTGAGAATTTCGACTGGATCAGCGGTTCCCATACGATGCGGTAAACATTTCTGCCACAGAGAGACTCCAGCCATTCGCGAATGCTGAGATGCTCGATCGTTTTCCAATCCTTGACGCGCCTGACCTGAAACACCAGAAGGCCGAGCCGGATTCGATCGATGAACGATAGCGCCGAAAACCGGAGCAGATCCATCGGCGTGGAAAGCTTCCACATGCGTCCGTTGAAATACATACCCGTGCGCGTGGGGAGAGTCACTACCTCTCCTTCCATGCCGAGTTCTTTCACAAGCTCAGGCACATAGACGTCGTTGTTGAACCAGTGGTGGTAAAACTTCTCCAGTTTCACCCCATCGGCAAACTGGAATGTCCCTGCCAGACCGCCCGGGGTCGAATCAGCTTCAACAACGCAGACTTTATGCCCTTGTTTTGAAAGCACATAGGCTGCCGTTAGCCCGGTAAACCCACCACCAACAATGACTACATCAAAAGGTTTTGACACAAGTGACCCTTTCTGAAAACCTAAGGAAGCCCTGAACAAGCCATCGTTCGGAGCTTCGTGTTTTGCAAATTGCCATTCTTGGCCGGATTTTTGTCTGAATCCGACCAGAAACAGCGGATTATCTTCCCAATCACCGGGC
>Ga0172367_10002027_pt1 | contig 28503 bp, 36 predicted proteins | sample Lak10m_FD_114542 | JGI IMG/M metagenome (GOLD analysis project Ga0172367, IMG submission 114542) | Freshwater microbial communities from Kabuno Bay, South-Kivu, Congo - kab_022012_10m | ecosystem: Environmental > Aquatic > Freshwater > Lake | place: Democratic Republic of the Congo: South-Kivu...
AATCGATTTCAAGTTCTTCTTCAAGCCAATATGGAAATTCTTCTGCTTCAGCTGGAATAGCAATACTGGTAAACTCATGTTCATTTGATTTTAGATCAAAGATTTTCACTTTGTCACCAGAACTTATTTGAACCCCGTCAGCACCTTCAAACATTGATGATAACTTATTGAAGTTGATTGCTGCCCGGCAATGACCAGGGATCGTTAGCTTACCTTTACCTTTAGAGTTTAGCATAGGTTTGCCTGCTAGTTCTGCATCATAAGCTCGTGTCATCAGTTCAAGATTGTTTGCTGCTTTAGATATTCCGAATAGTAGTTTATCTTCAGGATCAATAAACCCTTTGAATAATCGAGATCTTTCATTATTGACAAACTCAACAAGAGTATCATAATCATCGCCATTGAGTATCATATCTACTACATGTTTTAGAAACTTCTGAATGATTTTTGGAGTATCTGATTTTTTGATTTCAGAACCCATTGCTTTCATCTTATTAGTATCAAAACCATCAAGATTGACAACTTTTAGCATATACTTTTTACGAGCTTGAAACAAACCCCGTTCTGCAACTACTTCTCGACCTGCTGCAATCAATGTATCAAATTCAGGCTGGCAACAAAAAGAATGTCTCATAAATGCTGGAAAACTTTCGTTGATTTCATCAGCAACTGCATCAGCAATTTCTACTGCTTCTTCTTTAGTTTCTGCAAAAGTTTTGAAATATGCACTATTATGAACTAAAATATCATTAGCAAAAAAATATGGATTTGAAGTATCTTTCATGCAAACATCATATACATATTCATCATCAAAATCGTCTAATTGTTCTACATTAGTAATTTTTTCTCTAATGAGTTCAACCATTCTAAAGTCTCCTGTATAGTTTGTTGAGGATTTTCATTATAAGTTTTTTCCCAAATAATAAAAATTTCATATCCTCTTTCTTTTATTAGATTATTTTTTGCTTTATCAAATTCCCAAATATCTTTGGCTAATCTAAATCTATTAGGATATTGAATACTGTCATTTTCATTATAAATTGAGGGATTTGCATGCCAATAATCACCATTGATTTCAATACAAGCTTTTATTGGAAAAGTAATAACAAAATCATAAAAATAAGGTCTATCTTTATAGATACAAAATTCTTTACCATAAAAACCTTCATGGAAAATCCAATCATTTGGTAAATTTTTCGCTAAAGTTTCCACGATTTTATTGGAAAGATTTGAAACAAAACCTGACTTATTATTCAATGCCTGTTCAAATCTACGTGTTCCTTCTTCTATGCCATATTTTTTTATAAAATTTTCTAAAGTAATACCTTTGGATTTATTCATTTCAATAAAACGAATAGTTCCATCTTCTTCCCCAAAATTATCAATATAATATTCAAGAGTAACTCCAGCATATGATTGCCTTTTACAATATTCTTCCCATTTTTTATGACCAAGTTCTTCACCATGTCGTATAATCATATTATCCAATGTGACTGCTCTTGATTGATTATATTCATCAAACTGCTCTTTAGACCATCCTCGAGTTTCTGCAAAATACTCAAATGAACATGTTTTAGATTGTTTTTTACAGTATGTATCCCATCTAAGTTTCCCGTCAACTTCGCCATATCGAATAATCATATTTTCTAAAGTATGAGTACATTTTTTACTTATTTCTTCACTAACAGTTTTTGCAGTTGGATATTTTTGTTTATACTCTTTTACATTTGATAACAATCCTGAACATTGAAATCTCAAATGAGAATGTTTTATTGCATTCAACTTTTTACCGCATTCTAAACAAGTTATCATAATTTTCCTATAGAGATACAGATGTCAGTATCTCTATTTATTTCAAATGGCTTTATTTCAATCAAATTTCCGTTACGTTCTACCATAATTGAATGGTCATTTGTAATTATAACACTTTTTCCTGAAGCAAGTGTAATTTTCCATCTACTTTTTGATACTTTATGTCTATATAAAGTATCAACTTCTAACATTGAAGCTTGTGAATTTTCATATGACATCACTTTTAGATTTTCAAAATATGAAAATTCTTTATCTCCATATTTTTTGATTTTACCCTTATTGAACAAATCTTCTATACTCATATTACCAATCGAAGATATAATTTGGCTATCATAAGCAACCGAGTCCGTGTCACCGTATATGATAGCTTCATTATCAGTAGTATAGATGTTAGAGATACGAGCTTTATCACCACCATCAACTTCATATGTTTTGTTCAGTATGACTTCTTGTTCAGTAAGTAAGTGACCAGCAAAACAAATCATATGTGAAGTAATTGCACGACCACAGTATGTAGTAGAAGCACCTAACCATTCACGAAACGACCATCTAAAGCCCTTCGCCAAAAGTGCTCCGTAAAGTGAATTGAGCGAGATTTTCTTTGTTAGCTGAAGTAGTTCATACTGTGCTTCTTGTATCTTAGCTTCTTTGTAATCATCAGTTCCATCTTGAAGCTCTTTTAGAAGTTTAGTCCATTTCTTCTTTTCTGCTTGCATCTTTTTACGTTCAACATACCAAGACTCAAGTAATCGTGGAACAATGCCTTGGCCTGATGATTGGTCAAATACCGTACCATAGGCAGAGATAGACCATTTTTGTTCAAGTAAAGTCTGTTTCCATTTTTTACCTGTCATCGTAATAGGTTCTTCATTCTCATCAACAAAATGCAATGTATGTGGATAATCATCTTCATCTCTAATACCTCTCCAATCTGCTTCTTTAGCAGTTGATTTGATAAAAGATATAGTATCAATGCCAACTCGTTCTGCCTTTTCAACAGCTTCCGCAAATGCGACATTGTCACGAAGTAATCTGTCAGCCGTCTCTTCAGTTTCAAACTGACCAATCACTTTTTCAGGTGACATGTTAAGACTACGAATAGTAGATGGATATAGTGAATTGATATCCACACTTCCAACCCATTCATGTAATCCTATACGAGGTGTCATAACAATAGCACCTTCAACTTTACCTGTAACAATATAAGCATCCTTATCTTTGACCCGGACACCTTCATTATTGATAGCAAAGTTAGTGATACCCATATCAACATACTTAGTAGTTCCAAGTATAGCTTCAAACGGAACAGTATTCTCATGTGCCATTTGATTGACAAGTTCCACAAAACGAAACTTTTCATTTAGCAGTTTCAATAGAACAACGTCGATAATGTTGTAATGAACGAACTTGATAAAGTCTAATCGATATAACTTTTCTAAACCTTCATGATGCAACTTAGAAGCACCAACTTCTTCAGATGCTATAGCTTCCAACGAATAACTTTCACGACCTTCGAATGTGAATTTTTTGAACATATCTTGATAATCAAGATGGGTTCTACCTTGAAGTTGAACAGTAAGTTCTTCTTTACCAAACCGTTCAACCATCTTTTCACGAGGCCTACCAGCTCCAGGAAAACATAACCTAAGAGTGGCTTTCTCACCAAACAACATCTCTATTCGTTTGTAGATGTAAGGTAAGTCATAGAACTCGGAGTTCCATCCTGAGATGAAGTCTATGTCCTCTAGTTCATCTAAAAAGATACTTAGCAGTTCCGCTTCAGACTTAACAAGTATCAGGTCACAATGAATATCGTTATATCCATACTGACCAACATCAATAGCAAACTTTGAAAGGCCATCATTCCAAGTAGTTTCAAGTCGAGATTTATCAGGTGGAACCGCAATACATACAAACTTATCAAGCCATTGATTGTAAATGGTAATTGCATTGATTGGAGCAAAAGCATTACTAGGCCGTGAAAATCCTGCTCCCTTAATAACTTCTGACTCTATGTCAAAGAATGCAAAATGGATTTTAGGAATAGGACGGCCATAGTACTCGTCCATCATTATTCGTTGAACTGGATTTATGTCGCTTTCAAACTTTTTCTTGAATACTCGTTTAGCTGCTTCATATTCTTCTTTATTATCAAAAGATAACTTTTTGAGGGGAGTGTTATACATTGAACGATACTTATCTTCGTCTTCATCCTCAATAAAGAAGTATCGTGGTGGGTCATAGGAAACGGTGGTCCTAGGACCACCTATTTCAGTTCTTTCCCATGCAACAACTTTATCACTTCGATAATCATTACATACACCAATGTATGATGGAACATATTCCTTATTAGGAATAGAAGTTGTTGTTTCTGTCATATTTACGATTAAGAGTCTGACTCAGGGAATAAGATTTCAATTGCACTTTCTAATGCAGAGATTTCAGCTTTAGTTTCGCTATAAGAATTGTTGAATGATACTTTCACTAACTGATTGAACAGTTTTGACTCAAGACCAAGTTTTTCAGCGGCTTCTTCACGAAGACCTTTGATTGCTTCCATTTCATCGGCTATTCGAAGTTTGCATCGAACTGCTTCTTCAAGGAAGGTCATAAGTTTGGATTTATCACTTGGATTTGCTAAAATTGCTTCGATTGAAACGATTGCTGGTTTTTCTTTCTTTGCCATATGTATTATGCCTCTCTTGCTAAAAATTATAAAAAATCATTATATCATAAAAATGTTAGTTCAGTTCGGTTACTTTACGTTCTCCTGTAAAAATTGAAGCACTTGCCACAGACTTCAATGTTTGACGGGTAATGTTTTCTTTTTGACCTGCAGTAAGATACATCTTTACCAACTCTCCATCAACCCAATCATCTTTTGGTGTGATGTGGGGTGTATCGGGGTTCATTTTTGGATTGGCCTCCCAAGCAATAAAGTGTTTCAACTTAGAACCACCACTATTCAATTGATCAAGATCCTGTGCAAGATCAACGAACACCTTATTACACGACTCGATACAACTTTTATGATCATCAAAACCATTGCTTTCAATGATGACATTGACTGCATTGAAAATAGTTTTTAGCTCATGATTTGCTAAAGACTCATGACCTAAGTTAAGATTGATTGAATATAGGTAAAATGTTTTATTACTCATATTGGCTAATGAACTGTTGTATTAGTTTCAAAATTGATATATTCAATTGTGTCAGGAGTAACCATAATGTTTATTCTAAATTGAAGAGCTTCCATTTCTACATCTCCTAATGTATAAGATGCCTCAATAAGATCATGAATAGTTATATCTTGTTCAACTCGTGGTACCCCGTCAAATGATATGTCAAATGTATCATTACTTGATAACATCTCTATAGGTTCAATAGATGAAGTATCTTCATTATCATCTTCTAATAAATCTTCTTCATCATAACATAATGAAAGAGGAAAGAAATCCTCATTATATTCAATAGCAATATCTTTTCGTTCATCATCTGTCAGTATTTCATTGATAATGTCTTGAGCAGCTACATGAGCTTCAATATCATAATCATAACTATCAGAAACAACGGTAATTTTGAATAAGTCTTCACATGAAACTCCAGGCAATAACCGTTCAAGAAAGGGTTGATAAACCTCAACTGTATAAAAATGCATTTTATATTGGACCGATGATATACGGGTTATTAGGAATTATTGATGTATCATCCGTGATAGAAATAGTTGCAGATGATAACCATTCTAAGTTATCATCTGCAACATGAAGTAAAGGAGCAAAACTAACATATGAAACAGAACTTTTAGAAACTTCTAAAGTAATAGAACCTTTATTTGAATAAAGTCTAATATGATTATCAACATCAGAAAGATTATGAAAACTAATAAAAGCAGAATATATTCTATCAATAACAGAAAATGGCGGGTATGATAATAAAAATCTAAAACTTGATAACTCAGGAGAAACTATATTACTTGAAAAGTGATTTCCATTTGGATAAACATTCAAAATTTGGTTAGCAGGTAAAGATAAAGTATCTAAACAAGTATATACATCAAAAATGTCATTTTGATATTCAATAGTAGAAACATTTGACCATGAAGTTTGATTATCTAAACTAGAAACTAATAAAGTATTACGAGTAAAAGTTATTGGATTAGATAAAACTATATTTTGATTTTGATAAACTATTACTTTTACTGTTGAACTAACTGAGTATGAAGTATTAAAAACTACTTTATATCCATTTTGACCATTATAAGTCAATCGATATTCATTGATTAGAGTTCCTTCAGATAGTTCAACACCGTTTAGAAAAACTTTTACAATATCAGAAGATGTAAATCTTAAAACCTTTTTACTAGAAGTAGTGTCAGGACCAGAAACAGAATTGAAAGTAGATGTAATAAAATAGGTAAATTCGTCAAAAGTGCTTACTTCAAATTGTTGAGTAGCAAACGAAACTGTGAAAGAAGATGGATTATTGTTTATTGACGGATTTTGACGTTTGACTGCTAAAGATAAAGCCAAAGAACTAGAAGATGCTAAAGTAACATAAAGATTTTGTTCAGAACTATTTATAGAAGTTATTTGATTAGCATTAGTATTTTCAAAACGAGAAATCCAATCAGGAACTCCATCAACAGGAGCAGAAGCTAAAACATTACGCAAACTTTTAGTAGCAATAGGTAACAATTTGCCACTACAGTTCAATGTAATAGAACATAAATCAATAAAGCTATGAAGTTTTGACGCTTCGTAGTCTTTTGTTCTATTACATGTAGTACATTTATAAGTGACTATTTTCTTATTATTCATTACTTTGATTTGTTATAATGTAAAGGTCTTCAGGTCTAACCCATTTTGTCCAATTATATGATTTGTCAATAGGAGTGATTTCTACTATCTGAAAGTGGATAGAGTTATTTCTCATGGTCGATTTTGTTGCAACTCGACCAGTCTTTTTTACTTCAACTCCATCATGGATATATGTCAGTTCATTCATATACGTTATCATAAAGATACTAAAGCAGTCTCAACTAAGTCTCGCATAAATTTAGCAGCACCTATTGTCATATAGACATCTGCTAATGCATTATGAGTATCTCTGTCACCAACACCTGTTAGTTCAAATAAATGGTCTGATTTATATGTCACAAAATTGACAAAACTAACACATGCAGTATCAATTTTGACATTATGAACATGAAACATCATACCATGCGGTCCTAATAACTGTTTCATAAACAATAGGTCATAATCAACATTGTGCCCCATTACCATAATAGTTGGATTAGGTCCAAAGTATTTCAACAAAAACTCTCCAACTGCAATCACTGCATCTTCATTAGACAAGCCGTATTGTTCAAGATACTCTCGTGTCAAACCATGAATAGCTTCTGCCTCAGGTGACCATTGATACTTATCACTTTCAAAGTTCATCTCGATGTATAAGTCATCGATTACTTCAAAAGTTCGAGTATTGAACACAGCCATACCCAAACTTAGTGCTTGATGGTCTATTGAACTATCTTTACCCCAAGAACTTCCAGAGGTTTCAAAGTCAAAGCATAAGCCTAATGTTGGAGCAAGTGATTTGTAAAGAGTTAGCATATAATGAAATTGTCTGTCTTATTTAGAAGTTACAAAGTTCATTATATCACTAATGACTATGAATGTAAACGGTCTAAAAAGTCAGTTACAAGTTTTACTCGTTCTTCTTTACCTTCGCAAAAGACATCCAACTTAGCATAAAAGTTCTTAGTTGGAATGCGATGAATTCCTGTGTCATACAGAGTTGAATAAGATATCAACAAGTTCTCAAATTGAGAACGAGACTCTTCGTCTGCACGATTTGGGTCTAATTCAAAATCAATGTTAGGATGAGCATGAACAATAACTAACCCACTATAGATGTGTTGTGCTTCTATACACTTTGCTTTGTAGTTCTCCCACCACATTTGTTGGTCAGCAGAAAGTTTTTTGTATCTTGATAACCAAACTTCAGTATAAGCTGCGATATCAAAGAATGAACGTTCTGTCAAAACAATTTTATCATCTAAACCGTTTGTTGCTATAGCACTATCACGAGCCCACTTGTATTCAAAAACTTTGTCCTGATATGCCTTCATTTTGTAGAAAGAAGTAATCAATTCCTGTAAGTTTTCAACACCTAATTCAGCTTGAACAGCTCGAGAGACTTTGTAATCATCAACTTCGAACTTTGAAGCTAACCCGTTAAGTATTGATGATTTTCCAGAACCATGGGTTCCGCTGACGGCGACTAAAATTGACATATGAGTAGAGTTCCTTTGATGGGTAAGATTACATTAGAAGAGCTAAGTATAACAAGCTTTCATCTATTGCAGTCACCCATTTTGAAGCTCCAGCGTTTACACCTGTCTGCACCATCAACATGCTTGTATTGGTATTATACCACATTTGACCTTGACAGATATAAGTTGGAGGAGTTGGACTTACTTCACATGCACAAGATTGTGAAACTATCCAGTTAGTCCCATCCCAGACTTTTAGTTGTTTAGTAGTCTTATTATACCATTGTTGTCCGTAAATCGGATGTAGAGGTGCTGTGTCAGAAGCAAAGTTTTCAAGTATCCTTAGAAAGTTTGTCTGATGTATCTGTCCATGATTAGGAACACCACGACCAACAAAAGTCAATGACGTTGAAGTATCGTCAGTAGTAAGCGGTGCAAGCGGGATGTCTGCGACCAAAGTATCAGAATGTTTTAGTTGATAAGTCATATTAGTTTATAGCTCCATGCATATAGGAAGCACACATAAGTATTTGAATAAAAGTATTTATCAATGTTGAGACTTTGTAACTAAATGTATCCATTTAGTCAATTCCATTTGAGGGTTATGATAGATTTCCATGTCTTCACTAGCTTCAATCATTGCAAGTTGCTGTAATAACCATTCTGCCAATTTGACCTGATCTTCTCCACTCAGTGCTTTGATATCGTTAATAAGCTCTTTAGGAGTTGGGTTCTCATATACATAACGTGGTTTCATTGCACTATGAGCTTGTTGAAACTGTAAGATGTCATTCTTTGGATCAACCGGCGAAAACTTTAGAAGTTGAACAAGTTGAGCAATCAAAACAGTTTGAGCAGTATTAGTGATTTTACCAGCTTGACGCACTTCATCTAACAACATGGTCATATGAATAGGTGTGCTTGACTCACTGATAACATGAGGTTTGATGTCGATAAGTTTCATGTGTAAGGTTCTCTCTTTCTTTATATAAATGTTTGATTTACTATTTACACCTAAGCCATAATTTGCACAAATGAAAAACTGACAGACTATATAATGGATTTTACTTAGGTATAACTTATTGATTTTATTACTCGAAAAACTGACAGACTAAGGGTATATATATTATTCAGTTTCTCCCTCTCTCCCTCTCATGTTTTACATTTTCGTCTTCACTTTGTAGTTAGCCTTTTTCTAAGTTATTGATTTTATTACTATTTTTATTATTCATTTGTGTTCTAAGTTATTGATTTTATTACTATTTTTCAAATCATCATTTTTCCGTGACTGATTAGCAATGGTTTTTGATGAAAAATGATGATTTTCATCAAATCACTAAAAATGGTATAGCTTCATCGCTTTCATCAGCTGAAGTTTCATCCCCATTGATCGAATTAGCAGGTGTAAGTGGAGAATAATCGTCTGCATTATATTCGTATAGAAGTTTTCTAGCTTTATCATCAAACTCACTAACATATTTCAATAATCGAACAATAAGTAGAAGAGCTGATACGCTATCATCAGTTGCTCCAATTTTAGCAGCATATGAACCACCACTTGCAACAAAGTTCTTAAGTTCAAAGATGTTGATTTCGGAATTGAGGATAAGTCCATTTTTGACTTTTTCAACCATTGATTTTAGTTGCAAACATGCAAGAATTTTGTTACGATTTGTAGTCTGCATTCCAAACTTACCAGGAACATCATTGATAAGTTCGGCAAATTCAGGAGGATGTTCATCTGTAGCATATAGAGCACCAATAGCTTCACCAACTCCGTTTCGTTCAAATGTCCAGAATACTTCAGGTCGTTTGTTATTGAATGTTTGGGCTGTTAGTTTATTGAGTATCCACTTTAGTCTATCATATAAGTCCGGTATGTTCAGATTGTTAGTTCTAAACTCTCCAACTTGAATAAGTGACGGGAATTCAAAGATTTCTACTACACTAAAGTCTCGACCAGAACCGGTTGCAATATCCACACCTACAAGATATGCTACATCAGACCGGAATGTTTCCCAGAAGCTGAACCCATTATCAGTAAAAGCTGGAAGTGATGATTTGAGTTCAATAAGACGTTGTGATTGAATAAGTAATGCATCAGTTGATAGAAATTCACAATCTAATTCGCAACGAACAATTAGCTCACCTAGCTTTGCAACCATTTCTTCACGGTAACCGGTTCCAGGTCCACGTTCAGGATGTTGAGTATAATGAGCAAAGACATGTTTGAAGCTATTCAGACCAGCAAGGCATTCTCTCCACAATCGTGCAAATAAGTCAGTATCACCATTAGGAGTAGTAGTCATTATCAACTTACCACCTGTTGATAATGCTGGGGCAATAGAAGCCCAAATCTTGTCTTGGATACGAGTTGAGATAAAGCTAATCTCGTCAAGCATTAGGATTGAAGGTGAGTTACCACGACCGGTTTTTTCAGTCGTAGCTTGAGATTTGATGATTGAACCATTATCCCATTCGATAGAAGTTCGATTGTAAAACTTGACACCTGGTTTCAACCAGTTTGGAAGCTCTTCATATGCAAACTTGATTTTTGCCATAATGTCAGTAGCATGATCCATATTCTTGGATGCTATAACACAAGCTTGATCGTCAACAAAAGCAGATAACCAAAAGATATACATTGCAGCGGTAGTCGTTTTACCTAACTGCCTGCTCATCAATGCAAGTGTATCTTTATTATTATGAATTGCTAATATGAATTCTTCTTGATAGTCATATAGTTCAAATGGAACTGTTCCTCTAGTTGCATGTTGAATTTTGACATAGTTCCTAATAAAGTAGATAGGATCATCCATGCATTTCTGAAGTTCTTCAACTTGCCAAGGCTCATATTCAATCTCAGTATTTGCACGTTTTAGATATGGATTTGCCATATAGATATTAGATATTAGTTATAATATCTATATTTATATTCTTATAATTCAGCAAAATCCTTCAAGTTATGGTCAATTAGTTCTTCTTGACATGCAAACAAATCTCCTGTTGCCAAATGCCAATTTACAATAACCGTTGCTCTTGCAAAATCACTTCCTGATGGAGCATTATAAAATGTAATAGACTTACAATCTTTTACTTTGAAGAATGCTAATACTCCAGTTTTGACAAGCGGTAATGTAAATCCCCCACAAGACTTGACATGTTTATAAACGTCTGAAAAAGAAGTAAATGGATTATTGTAAAAATGGATATATGAAGCTTCAGGTGTAAATCCTTCAAAAGATGTAAGTTTATTGTTTTGAACAGAAAATATTCTGCATTTTGGCGGAGTGTTAGTAAGAGGAGACGTAAGCAAATTGTCTGAACAGTTGAAGTCACCTGTAGCAGGAATTGACGGAGCTCCTTCTAATGAAGTAAGATGATTATGAGCACAACTAAACTCTTTGATAGTTGTTGGATAAGTAAGCCCAACTAATGTTTTCAAGTTAAGATTATTGAAATCATATTTAGCATTCTTTCTTCTTTTAGTAAACCATTCAGTAAAATGTTTATGAATAGTATCTAAACAATTCTTATACATTTCTAATGAACCGGCAGTGCCAGCACCATAACCGGCTTTAACCCAAATTAAAGCATATCCATTCTTAACCTTGATATTTCCATTGACATTGACAAAGAAATTTCGAGGTTCTTTTAGAACTTCTGGTTTAGTGGATATTTGTAATGAACCATTCTTCCTCTGTATTTTTGTCGAAGTAAGGTCAAAGTATTTAGAGAACTCTCTAAACTCTGGAGTTTGTTCTAATTGGTCAATGACTGGAGAATAGTCTTGACCTTTGGCTTCATATAATAATTCTGATATTTTCATTTTTATAGCTCCGCAAAATCTTTCAAATCATTATCTATAAGTTCTTCTTGACATGCAAATACATCTCGATTACTTCCTTCTTCTAGGTGTTTATTTATTATTGTGCATGCTAATTTTAATTGTTCATCTTTAATTTTTTCAATATTATCAATACTTTTCAATTCAGGTATTAACATCAATCCAAGGATATGTGATTTGATTGGATTGCCATGAAAAGAAATTTTTCCTTTAATATATCCACCATTTGAAAATAATTTATGAATGTCTTTTAACGATGTCAATTGATTATTAGTAAAATAAAAATCACCTTTTACTTTAGAAGGACAATATTGAAGAGATGTTAATTGATTGAAAGAACAATAAAAATTTCCATTTACTTCAGACGGACAGTATTGAAGTGAGGTTAATTGATTGAAAGAACAATAAAAATTTCCATTTACTTCAGACGGACAGTATTGAAGTGAGGTTAATTTATTATTAGAACAATAAAAATTGCCATTTACTTCAGAAGGACAATATTGAAGAGATGTCAATTGATTGTAAGAACATGCAAAATCTCCATTTACTTCAGAAGGACCATATTGAAGTGATTTTAATTGATTATCATTACAAAAAAAACCGCCATTTACTTTAGACGGACCATATTGAAGTGAGGTTAATTTATTATTAGAACAATAAAAACTACCATTTACAATATCTGGTATATTTAATTTTTCAAGAGATGTTAAATTTTTATTAAATAGATCAATATCTTCTCTATTTTCTTCTTCTCGTAAAAACAATTCTGATATTTTCATTTTATAGGTCCGCAAAATCTTTCAAATCATTATCTATTAATTCTTCTTGACATGCAAACAAATCTCGATTACCTTTCTCAATATATGGTATAATCTTTGACAACCATTCTTCAGTTTTGAATTTGTTATTCCATTTAGTATTGAACTCAATCTTTCCTTTGATTTTTAGCAATCCTAAAACACTATCACTTATTTGATTAGTATATTGTATTCTAAACACTTTATCTGCTTTGATAAGATCACCAACCCCAGAAAGTGATACATTCTTATCATGATTGTTTAGAATTATGATTGGCCATTCTATTGGGCTAACAGGTAAAGTATCGATAACAATTTCACCGTGGAAATCATTTTCGGATGACTTCACTGCATCATCGATTTTATTATGAAGCTCAATAATCTCTGTTACTTTTGTCAATTGTTGTTCAATGTTAGATTTACTAAATGGAAGTTTTCCAATAAAAGTAATTCTTAAGGTTTGATTTATTTTATCAATACTTTTTACTTTTAGACCATTCAGATTGGCTTTTACTAAAGCATCTTTGATAGCTACCGTTTTTGGAGCAAAATGAGTAACAATCGATATTTTTAGCTCATAAGTATTTGTTCTTTTGTCGCTTTCTTCTTTTAGTAATAGTTCTGATATTTTCATTTTATAGCTCCGCAAAATCTTTCAAGTTATTGTCAATTAGTTCTTCTTGACATGCAAATACATCTTTAGATTTAGTATATTTATCAACTATTTCCATCCATTTCAATTCTTTATAATCTGAAGTTGAGAGTTGAATAGTATGACCTTTCTTTCCTAAGTTTACAATACCTAATACTTTATCGGTTGCATATTCACAACCATGAATATGCAAATATCTAAAAGAAGATATCATTTTGTCAATTCCTGATAACGAAGTATTTTCTGTCAAAGTAACATAAATTTTTCTATATGAAATTGGAATAGGTAACTTTGGAACTTTATTACCTAGAAATATTTCTACATATTGATCTTCTTCACTACCTTCAGTAAAAGTAAAATGGTTTTCAACATCAACTAAAGAATGAAAGATGTCAAATATTTGTTGTTGATATAATTCAAGCTTATTGACATTTTTATCATCAATTGAAAGTTCAATAAAATCTTTTGCTAATTGAATTTTTCCAATGCCAGTTTTTTGTCTAATCGTTCCAATAATTTTTTCACGATTATCTAAAAGTTTATTTTTATAATTAGTTGAACATGAAAAATCTAATGTAAGTTCAATTCGATGGTTTGAACCGCTAAGGTTTTCATTTTCGCTAAGTATTTCAAGTATGTTCATTATAGCTCCGCAAAATCTTTTAAGTTATTATCTATAAGTTCTTCTTGACATGCAAAAATGTTTCGTGTTTCAAGATACTTATTTAGTATCTTACTTAATGGCATTTGTACATTTGGATTATTAGGATGGTGTACCGAAACTCCATTCTTTAGACCTTTGATTTTTAGAATAGAAAGAACACATTCTTTGATAGTTTTATCAAACCATATTATATTACCAACACTTTTGACTAACTTGTCTAAATTGTGAAGAGATGTAATTTTTGTATTTTTGTAAATATAAAGATTTTGTTCAATGTTAGAAGAAATATATTGCAAAGATGACAAATTCTTATTTTGCTCAATTGTCAAATGCCCGACTTCAGAAGGACACCCTTCTAATGATACGAGATTATCATTATTAAGAATGATAAGATTGTGAAGTTTAGGTGGGCATCCCTTTAGAGAACGAATAGATGATCTCTCCACTTTGAGAAATGTTATTTCTTCTGGGAATTCAATCGTTGACAAGTCAGGACCAATATCACCGGACAGAACGACAGTATTAGCAGGTTCTTTTTTTGCTATTTTTCTTTCAATAATATCTTTTAGTTTTTTTAGACAATTGATGTAACGGATATATAAATCAGGAACTGGGATAGGTGAAGCCATTTTAGTAGCTCTATCAGCATAAGATGCTTGAGCTCTTATTTGACCATTTGAATAGACGGAATAGTCTATAGTTCCATTTTTGAGTTTGAATGTCAATGTTCCATTCTTTAGCTTTACTGGAGTAGAAATGTCAAACGTTTTTGTAAGTATGTCTTTATACTCGTTTGACTGTTTGACTTTATCTAAAGTATCACTCAATTCGATAGGGTCAATAGGAGGTAAGTCTCTAACTGCCGGTATTGGTGCGTTTGCTTCAAATAGTTCGGATAGTTTCATAGTTCCGCATAATCCTTTAGGTCATTATCAATAAGTTCTTCTTGACAAGCAAAAATGTCTTTATTTGTTCGATGACTATTTATAATAGACACTGCCTGCAATAACTTATTATAATTTGGATGTTTTTTGTCAGTAGATGCAGTTGACAGAAGTGGTGGATTTTGGATTTTCAACACCCCCAATAAACATTCAGATACTGCAACTGGAACAAAAATTTTCTTTACTTCATTTATCATTTTATGAATATCATGAAATGAAGTTATAGGATTATCAACTAAATCTAATTCCCCATCAATTATTTTTGGAACTCCTTCAAGAGAGGTAATATGGTTGAACCAAAGATTTACATTCCCACGAACCGTAGTTGGAAAGTTTTTGAAAGATAACAAACTACATTGTTGTAATACTAATGAACCTAAGACTAAACTAATTGGATACTTTAGTTCTGTTCCATTTTTGACTTTTTCTAATAAAGCATCTCGTAATCTTGGTCTAGTTTCATGGTTTATTCGTAAATCTGATTGAGCAATCAAATCTCCAACAAAGTTCTTTTTGATAGTTCCTGTTGTAGCCACATAAAGTTCTTTTTCAATTTCATCGGTTAGCCAACCACTAGTATCATCTCTATCATAATCCCCTTCACGTAAAAACAGTTCTTTTAGTTTCATAGTTCAGCATAATCCTTTAGGTCGTTATCTATAAGTTCTTCTTGACAAGCAAATATGTTGCCCAATGGCAAATACTTATTGACGATATTTACTGCATGTATCAATTCTTTTCTAACTCCAGCCCCACGATCTTGAACTACTTGTGATAGTGTCAATTGTTTCAATCCTGGAATTTTGAGAAATCCCAAAAAAGCATGTTCGGCGCAAGAAGGAAGCATAATAGTTGGCTCAGCAGCACCTGTAACTTTTTTGATAACTTTATGAATTCCTGAAAATGACTTGATGCTAGTATTTCTTAGTATGTAACCACCCGCTTCTTCTGGTAAATACTCAATTGATGTAATTGCATAATTGTTTGAAATACTATACTTTCCTCCAACTTTTTTCGGAGAGCCTTTTAGAGAACCAAGATTACATTTAGCAACAAAGAAGCTTCCTATTATTTCTCCAAACTGACAGGGTAAATATGTCAAGTCAGACCCTTTCATTTTTGGAAGACATTCATCATAATCTGTAAGAATGATTTGACCTGCATTGACAGTTCCATCTGGCATGACTGTAGCATGTTTAATTGAACCTTCGTCAAAATCTTCAATGTTATACTTCTTTAGAACTCTATGTCCATTTCGTGTTATCCAATCAACTACATCCTCACGTGGCCAAAAGTCAAAGTTGTTGTTTTCTTCTGCTAATAAGTATTGCTTAAAGCTCTGCATAATCTTTCAATCCGGCGTCTATGAGTTCTTCTTGACATGCAAGAATGTTACGTTGTTTCATTGCTAAATGTGTATTTAGGATTTTTACATAACCATTTGCAAGCCCGGCAACATTTTCTAAACTTGGTATCTTTAGCAATGAAAGTACTGGTCCATTGTATTTCAATGGTAATCTTAATCTAATAACATGACTAATATGTTTATGTGCATTAGAAAATGATAAATTGCTAAAGTTTACAAAATTGGCAAAACCATTCATATATTGTGATATTCCTTCCAATGAAGTAATATTAGGGATTTGATAATGAGCATCCAATACTGCCGGATAGGTAAAGTTATTTCCATAATTCAAAATTTTATCCGGAAAGTTCTTGAATGACTTAACATTTGCTGCACGGATATTCAATGAATTACATGAAATGAACTTTAGTTCTAATTCACCATTATCATCAAACATCCATTCATGTAATGTAAGTTCTTTACTTGTATGAACGATGCCATATCCACCACCTTCGTGAGGTTGAATAGTAAAGGTTCCAAAAGGCTTTATATCAGTTGATACATAACGCTTCGTATCAACTTTGATACGATCACGCCATTCAGCTATCTTAGCTTTTATGTGTTTGACTTCAGGATTATTGTCTGGTGCTTCATTTAGTAATTCGGATATCTTCATAATTCTGCATAATCCTTTAGGTCATTGTCGATAAGTTCTTCTTGGCATTCTAATATGTTTCGATTTCCTTCTAAGTATTTAGACACTATTTCATAAGCGTTGTCTTGATCAGTTTTAGTATTACCTAATACCCGGTAATGTATTCTTTTGAGACTTGGTATTTTCAGAAAGCTAAGCAACGGTCCTACATAATCACGTGGAAGAGCAACAAGTGTGCAATGTTTGATGTAAGTATTCACATGAGAGAAATTGACTTTTCTTAACATACTACAATCTAACCCACCCTGTATTTCTGGAGTAATGCCGTTTAGCGAAGTAATATGATTATAATTGTTATCATTTGAATAAACTCCACCAAAACTTAAAGACCACCTACGGTCTCTGGTTTCACGATAATCATAAAGTATCTTATCTGGAAAGTTCTTGAATGATTTCAGCTCTGGTGTTCCTATTACAAATTTATAGCAAGAATGTATTTTGATTGGAAGTTCTCCATTCTCGTCTAGCATATAAGGTCTAACAATGATAGCTCGACCTTTATGAATGAGTTCATTATTAGGAGTAAGTTCATAATGTCCAAAAGTACCTTCATCATATTGAGGATTAGCTTTTATCCATGCTCTCCAAGATTTGATAATCTCTCTAACTCGTTTAGTTTCTTCGCTTACTTTAGGTGCTTCTGATAATAGTTCTTTTATTTTCATTCAATATTTTCCTTATTCCTTTGTCTTAACATTTCCAATATCTGGTTTCTATCTGCAACAACTACATTCGAATTCGATATGTTAGTATTATTAAACGGGATAAAAGGAGCAGATTTTCGCTTATCATTTTTAGTTCTTGCTTTTAGTGCAGTAGCATTTAGTGCTGTGTTCAAGTACTGTGCAGCCACTTCGGCATTCCTTGCAGCATATCTTGGTTCAACAATTTCAGTAAGTGCAGTTTGGTTTTCATATGCATCCATTGCAGCTTCAAAAATAGTTTCAATCTTTTCAGTAATGTCAAGGTCTTCTGCATCATCTTGATATCCTGCTGCTTGAGCAAGTTCCTGCTGTGGAACTGCAATCATATCATCATCGTCATAAGGCGACATTTCGTTATACGTAGAACCCGAGGCAATTCCGAAAACAGCTTCAAGCGGATGATTTTTTAGATTTTCTTTTACCATTTGTTGTTGCTCTTGTTATAGAAGTCTTACTTGGTTTTCTTGGTGTTACTGGTTTCTTTGTTCCATTAGCCGCCAACTTTTTCACTTTTGGTGCTTTCTTTTTCGCTGTTCGTGGAACCATTCGATAGATATCAATTTCAGTAACGACCTTGAACTTCATTCCATTTGCTTGACAAAATTTTTCAGCAGCAAACCACTTAGCTTCGTTGACAGCTACCGCAACTTTATCATACGCACTTTTAGCATGTTCAATACTTGTTTCTTTCAACGGCTTTACTTCAACAACCCATCTTTCAACTTCTTGATTGATATTTATCATTTCAAACATAAAGTCAGGGTAATATCGATGAATTCTTCCATCTTTAGGAGAAATATAGCTAATAGCTACTTCCTCACTGACCCAACGTGTAACACCTATAGAACGATCAAAGAACTTCATGACAGTCAATTCCCACGAAGAACGAAAAAAGATTTGAGTATAGTTTCCGAAATACTTTTGTGGATTTCGTGGAATAAAACGACCTTGAGCCATATATTAGTTATTCTTCTCGAATTTTTCTGAACATTTCGTCTGATGTTTGACTTCCAACTGGTGGAGAAGTTCTTCCTAAGTTTGAAACAGAGTCACTTAGCCATCTTCCAGCACTTGACGCAGAATTAGAAATAGCGGAACTTATTCCTCCTGTAGCACCAAATAAAGTGTTACGGGTCGTGTTAGTAATCTGTCGCGAAGCTCCATAAACAATATTGCGAGTAGCTTGTCCAAGAATAGGAATTTTGATATTGCCAACTACACCACTTGCTACTTGATTGACAGCTCCACCTACAACACCAGATAGAACATTTCCTAACCAACCGCCTCCACCAAAACTACTACTTCCATAACTATCACCATACCAATGTGGCGACGGAAATCCAATGTTTTGAACTGGTATTTCTGGGCTAAACATATCAGTTCCGGGAGCTGCATATTCTGAACGACCGGTCACTTTAGTCGGTTGCCCTATGGATAAAGTATCATAATCAAATCTTATTGTAGCATGATTACCCATATCCCCACCTTCATTGTCAGCAGAGTCATATGATATATCAAGAATACGTGGATTGACAAACCAAAAAGTATTCATCTGAGTAGCATGTCCAAAATACTGAATAAGTCTGATGGAACGAAATGGATTGATACCATTGTCTGGTAATGCACCTCTTATAGCAGAGTCAATCTGAGTTCCATCACGAGCATCACTAAAAGTCATTCCACTATCTTCCATCATAGCCAATGATTTTTCGGGTGTCCATGAACGTGCTGCTGGAGAATGAGCTCGTAGGTAAGCAGTAAAGAAAGCATGGAACGTATCTTGTATATCATCAATCAGTGTGATTGACAAAGGTTCATGATTGATAGTCTTTAGAACTTTTGTTTTGTAGTTATACATATTGACAGCTTCAAAATCAAAGTTAAGTTTTGGTCTGTCAATATTCTTGATAACATATTGAAAAACATCTTTTCTTCCACCTATTAGTTCTGTGAAATTCGGGTTCATTTCGAACAACACTCTGAACATGAACCGGTGTTTTGGTTGATATGTAATCAGGTCTTGTGCATAATTTGTTGGGCGCCATTCTCCTCGTTGATCCGGTCTAAAATGTGGATCTAATCCACCAAAACTAGACGTATTTCCTGATATCATATCAGAAAATGGAGCACGAGTAAATTGATCAACTGCAGCACCAAATCGGTTATATGCCGCTTGTTCAAGTTGTATTCCGGCACCTGATACTATTTTTGAAAAATCAATTGCTGACATATATAAACGTTCCTTATTGTGTAATCTACTTTATGGTATTTATCTTTATACGAAAAAAGGAGAATATCATTACAATATTCCCCCCTTTTAGTTTGTATAGAAGTAATAAGTATTACAACAAGAAACCAGCAGTTGCGTTTATTCCATCAGTTCCAATAACTCCATTATTCAATTCCTGATATGCATGGTCATATTTGATAGTAAGTTGGATTTGAACTTGATCGGCTGATGAGTAATCTAAGTCACCATAAGTTGCATCTTTTATCCAAGCTCCTTCCATCTTCCATTGTTCTGCAATTGCTTCATTACCATCAAGCATTTGAAGAATAACTCCAAACTTATAACCTGAAGCAGTTGCAGCAGTATTTAAGAATTGACCTGAAGCATGATCCGCACCAATCAAACGTTGTTGTCTTTCTAATTGGGCTTGAACTGCAGAAGAAGCTAAACCTGTCAAGTCATCTTCTAAAGTAACTTGGAAATCAGACCAAGAATGCTTACCAGCTACAAATGAGATAGAGTTATAACGATGAAGAGGAACTTCATCAAAAGTCAATGTTGGTCTATTGCAAGTTACAACTTGTCTTGTTAGGTTTGTTCCGTCATTGACCATACCAACGAATTGTACTCGGAACCTATTTCGATGTTTCGGGTGCAAAATTCCGTTTCCTGATAATGGAATTCCCGTTTGTGAAAGAGTTGCCATATTATTTCTCCTTTTGAAAATTATTAGATATATGATTTACAGATTTCTCATAAAGTATTTATCAATAACACTTACAAAATATGAATTTATCTATGAAGTTGTGATATAATATAAACTATGAATTATGAAAAAATATACAATCAAATCATATTACGAGCTCAAGAAAGATCTTCTTCTAAAAAAGAAGCTAATCTAGTATTAGGTTATTCGGAAGCACATCATATCATTCCTAAATGTCTAGGTGGAACAGATGAACCTTATAATATAGCTTATCTTTCTGCATCTGAACATTTTATAGCACATCAATTACTTGTCAAAATATACCCAGAAAATAATAAATTGAAATATGCTCTTTCCATGTTATGTTGTTCTTCAAAACATAATAGTGAAAGAAAGATGACAAATAAAATGTATTCATGGATTAGACGTGAATTGGGAAAAGCAATGTCAGGAACAGTAGAAGAAGGAAATGAACGTGCAATAAAAATCTCTAATAGTTTATCTGGAAGAACTAAAGAGAATGATCCTTCTAAAAGAGCTGCAGCTGCAAAAATGACTGGTCGCACTAAGGAAAATGATGAAGGATATGCAAAAGTATCTAAAGCAGTGTCTATGACTTTGTCAGGAAGAACTGGAGAAGAATTTTCGTATATTAGAGAAGCAGGTAAAAAACGAGGGGAATTATTTAGAGGAAGAACTAAAGAAACTCATGTTGGACAACAGAAACAATCAGATGCAATTAGTGGTAAAAATCACCCAAGTGCATGTCAATGGAAACTGGAAAGTCCTAATGGTGAAGTTATCATGACTGATGAATTGATAAAGTTTTGTTATGATAATGACATTCATTATAATGCTCTTAGACAAACTCTACAGTTGCTAAAAGACGGAACAGTTTCAAAAAAGAAGTTAGACAAAACTAAAGGCTGGAAAGTAATACAACGTATTCCTATTGGAACCACGGCAAAAAAACATGACATATCAAATGTCCCAAATGCAGAACAACATGCAAATGTTGGACGAACTAAAGAAACTCATGAATATCTAAAAGAAAATGGACAAAAAATATCTCAATCTAAAACTAAATATGGTTTAGATATTGGAATAGTAATAGTAAAGAATAGAGATAATGGAATGACATATCCTCAAATCAAAAAACTAATATCAGAGTTATTTGATGTTCATATAGCTCTTTCTTCTTTTCCTTCTTTATATAAAAAATATGAAAATCAAATCCCAAATTGAAAATGATTTATTGACAGCTTCGAATAGAAAATTGAATGCAAGAAAAACTGAATATCTTGAAGTTTCTAATCCAGAGTTATTTGAAAGTATATTATGTGAAACATTGTTCCTTCCAAAAGAAAGTTCATTACATGAACGGATCTATTGTATTTTACATGAAATACAATGTTTCCCTAAGTGTGCTATTTGTGATAAGAAAAGATCTTACACAAAATATCGAGGATATAGTTATACATGTGGGAGTCATAGATGTTCGGCTAAATTAAGAAATATAAATAAATGTTTATAACATAAAGAGAACTAATATATGAGCACTTTATATTCACCAGAACATTTAGAGACTATAAAAAATGAATATGACTTTACTGCAAAGTCAATAGGGTTCGTCAAAGAGAACTATAACTTTTACGCAAGAATACACGGATCTGAAAATATCAATCTTACATTGTCAAACATGGAAGCAAAGAGGTTAGAACTGGGTTTCAAGATTGACTTTTTGACTAACTTCTTATCATCTTAAAGTTCTGCGTAATCTTTAAAACCTGCGTCTATTAGCTCTTCTTGACATTCAAGAATGTTACGAGATTTAGCATGCTTACTTAAAATTAGACAGACTTTTTCTACTTCTTTGCTTTTTGCATTACCAGGGTCATTTCTCCAGTTATTAACTCCCAATCGTGATGCAACATTATTCCATGGGCCTTTGACTTTCAACACTGATAAGACAGGTTTTCTATATGCAGAACTAGCAGTAAGGAAAATAGTAGAAGTTACTTCAAAATGATGTGGCACTTCTGCAAGAGGAACATCTCCAATGTCATAAAGAATTAAGTCAAGACATTTTGACTTAGCATCGCCAAATGTTTTAAGATTAGGACAATCAATTGTCAATTTCCAATCAACTTTGGTATAAAGATAATCTAAAGTTGTAAGATTTTTAGAGTCAATCCACATTTCCTTTCTTACTCGGTCGGGGCATCCCTGAAGGGTTGTAAGACCATTATCCTTACCAGTAATAGTTTCAAAGTAGCTCATTATTGAAAACTTGATAGGTATTACAATTTGATTGTCTTCAAGTGTTGCACATATAATGTGATTGTCTTTTGCAGCAGAAGTAGAATAGGTCCCGTTCTTATTTCGTGTGACACTTCCGTTGAAGAACTTCGATGGATCGGCATTAATAAATGCTGGATTAGACGGGTCTTGCCAAGGAGCAATGTTTTTAGCTGTGGCTTCTGCTAAGTATTGCTTAAAGTTCTGCATAATCTTTTAGTCCATTGTCGATGAGTTCTTCCTGACATGCAAGAAGGTCTGGTGTATGTGATGATAAGTATTTATTGACTATTGCAGTTGCTTGAACAAGCTCAGGATCAACTTTACTTTTATCAGTAAAGAAAAGTTCAATACCAAAAGAACCTGCAACAGGCTTCTTAACTTTGAACAAACTCAACAGTCCTTTTCCAACTAGAGTCTTTGCTGCGTCTGGATATAAAGTAATATGTGAACGGATTTTGAAATGCTGTCCTATTGTTCTAAAAAGATCATAATCAAAAGCATAGTTGATGATTAGTCTATGACATGTAATTTGACAACCTTGACCCCATTCTTTCAAACTTGGACATCTCCATAATAGTAGTGCTTCTGCAATCTCACACTGAAACCCCCTGAATGAAGTAATCTCTGAAAGCTCAATAGTCAAACTTCCAGTGCTGCCAATCTTATTTGGCCCATACTCTAATGTTGTAAGCTTATACGTTGGTAAATCTTTAATTTCTGCTTGATGTGAAGCTCCAATGTTGTTATACTTTACCAGTATTCCAATCTTCCCACCATCAACTGGCCCAACTTCTTTTATAGTATAGTAACTTTCTCCTCTAACAGATACACTTCCATCTCTTAGTATCTTTATACCATTACGAGCATTACCATATATGCCCATTATTTCATCAGTTTCAGTTGGTATTCTTGGATGCCATGGAGCAAAAGTATTTCTCTTCGCTCCACCTGCTTCAGTAAATAGTTCAATAATTTTCACGTTATCAAGTTCCTTTCTTTATGAAATCTACAATTTTTGGTATAACTAAATCCTCTTTATTTATAAACTGTGGAGCACTATTGATTTCTAGAACATACCATCTTTTGTTAGTTTTATGCTGAATGATATCTACTCCAGTAAAGTCTAAGTTTCTAAATACGTTATTAACTTTTTGTGCAGTCTTCTTAGCACCTTCTGAAAGTTCTACAAACTCTTGAGTTCCACCTAATGAAACATTATTCCTAAACTCTCCCTTAGTTTTTGCTACACGTTTGATTGCAAATAACAATTCACCTTTGAAGAAGAAAGCTCTGATATCTCCATCATTTGGAATGAACTCCTGAAAGATAAAATCTTTCTTTGCATTATCTTCTAAAAACTTAGTTAGAGCAGTTCGAGTTGTATGTTTCTCGACACCTCTACCTTGAGACCCGTCAAGTATTTTACTTATAATTGGTAATCCTAAGTCTTTTACTAATTCTGATGCTTTCAAGGTTGAAGCATTCCCAATCACAGTTTTAGGTTGGTCTAATTTACTTTCAGCGAAACGGAATGTTTGAAGTAATTTGTTGTTCATTGAGAGGGAAGAACCATAGACTAAACTAGTAGTCTTTGACTTTTCAATATACTCTTTTACTAAAATAAACTTTCTTTCATTATCTCCACATAAACCTAGAAAGATAAATGAAAATGCATTGATGTTGTCAGACCCTATAAAGATTTGACCATTCTTTATACTAACATCAGCCCAATCAACAAATACTGCATCAGGTAAAAGCTTTTCTAAGTTTTTCTTTTTGAATGAGAAAGCAATAAAAATTACTTTTTCTTTTTTCTTTTCAGTAATAAAATCAATTAGCTTCATAGTTCAGCAAAATCCTTTAGGTTATTATCTATGAGTTCTTCTTGACATGTAAATACGTTTTTTGATTTTAGATGATTAGATAGAATGTCTAATGCTTTCTTTGCTTGTCCTGGAACATTTTCATACATTAGTTCATTGATAAACTCACACTTCAATAAGCTAAGAATGTTGCTTTCAATAGGATTATGGCTAAGGTCTAATTGAAACAAACTTCTTTTACTATTTCCTAATCCTGATAAAGAACGTATCTTGTTGTTTCGCAAGTTTAGCAAATCAACATGATTAGGTAAATGTTCAAACCCTCCTGCAATTTGATTTCCTTCTAAATTGAGAGCATGCATGATAGGAGCTAATCCTGACGGTATTGACGTAAGTGATGAGTATTCAAATGAAGCAAACTTTGGATGCTTGAAAGGAGTAGCTCGTTTCTTGAAGTAGATTTGTTCAAAGTTTTCTTCTTCATCCACATAACCACCATCATCACATAATAGGTTCCATTCTTTATTTGCTTTCAATCGATTAGTAGTCATAACACGATGTGATACCTTTATCGTATGTCCAGCCATAACAACTTGACGGAAAGCCGTGTAATCATTGTCACCAGGATCTAACCACATTTCAGTTGCAGTTCCAAACTCCTGGTCAAAGGTAGATAGAAACTCTTGGCTAAAATCAGCAAAAGCATATGATAAGATATGCGGATCAAATAGAAGTTTTTCTTCTGCTAAGTATTGCTTAAAGCTCTGCATAGTCCTTATATCCTGCGTCGATGAGATCTTCTTGAAATCCAAAAACATTTTTTGATGATCTGTGCTTATCTAACATATCTCCAATTTGGCGTTGAAGATTTCCGTTTTTGAGAGACTCGATATAGACATCGGTGTGTGTTCCTATCTTGGCTAAAGATAGAATGTTCCCTTTGATCTTTTCAAAATCACTAATAACTAACTCTATTACACCTGATCCAATGACTTTATCTATTCCTGATAAACCATATGTATTATCCATACAATGAATAGTAACATTTTCAACATTTACACGGAAAGATGGAACTCCATCAAACTCTAAGTAATACTTTCCCCAGTCAATCGGTTCTCCTTTAGTATCTCCAATAGTTTCTTGAACAGTCTGAATAACATCATTGTTTAAGATATCGACTTCTTCTAAATGGGATTGAGTGATGTTGTCAAAAACTGTTATGCATGCTTCTTGTTCGAACGTTACATTTGCTTTAGGAAACACAAACTTGATGTTTTTTGTCAGTCTTGTTCTAGTATCACCACTTGGGATATTAGCTAATGCTAATTCAATGACCAACTTCCCGGATGATACTCGTTGTTGGTGAGGTATCGCATTTTCAAACAGTTCTTTTATCTTCATAGTTCAGCATAGTCCTTATATCCTGCGTCAATGAGTTCTTCTTGACAATCTAGTATTGATTGTCTATTGTGCTTATTTAGTATCTGAATAACTTTCATAACTTCTTGGGTTTTTACTTCAGGGTTCATGAAAGTTCCCCATGTAATTTTTGCATTACATTTCAATAAACTTAAAACAGGTTTTCTAAACATTGCATCAAGTGACATAGTGAAGAAACGAATAGTAGGCACCTGAAAGTATTTATGCAGGTCACTTAGCGGAGCTTGACCAATACTTCCTATTTTCAGTTCATCAGCTATTGTCACATTCCCACAATCAAAACGTTTCAAGTTTGGAGTATAGAGATATAGTGAGCCTTTGATAGTCGGAGTACAATGCTCTAATGTTTCAAGAGTATGAGAACTTACCCCTAAGTAGTTACATACATCTGGAACTCCCCATAATGACTTAAAGTTTGCATCATCTCCCATGATAATTTCAAACTTCTTAGCATTTCGATACTTTACCATAAGTGCAGTTTCACCATGCCCTTCACCACCAATATCTCCAAATACACCGAGAGGTGTATAATCGACTTTTGTCACAGACACTGTCCCATCTTTATTGACTTTCCATCCACTCCATTTAGCATAATTTGACATAAAATGTTGAACCTTTTCAGGGTCACTGATATGCCAAGGAGCAAAGGTTCCTGGTCCAACTTTTTCTGTAAGAAGGTATTGCTTAAAGCTCTGCATAATCTTTTAGTCCTGCGTCTATGAGTTCTTCTTGACATGCAAGAATGTTTCTACCACTATCAAAGTGCTTTTGAAGAATAGTATTTACTTTGTGATATTCTTCATGTTTTTCATTTGTCCCACTTATTATAACTCTTTCAAATCCCTTGACCTTCAGCAATGACAGTACTCCAATTTCTTTAGCAGGAGGTTCTAATCTAACATCTAATTGAAAAGCACTATCTCCTTCTATCAACTTGTCAATCCCATTTAGTGGTTGACTTCCATCAACATGAAGAAAAGTTACATGATTTTGAATAACCATCTTGTAAGCAAGAGGCCAATTGACATCAATATATGTAAATGCATCACCTAGTTCTTCTAGAACATCTATAGCAATTTCGTGTAAATCATTCAAGAAATCTACAGTATCGAATAAATGTTGAGGCACATCATATAATGAAATTGTCATTTCCTCTCTCGCGTTTTTATCTGCGATTTCAAACTTAGGAAGTTTGTAGTTCTCATTGATGTACTTTATCATTTGATACTTGATAACTTCAAATGTTGCACGACTTAACCTTTCTATAAACCCAAGATAAACACTGACAGTTGGCAAATGTCCCCCACTATGAACGTTTTCTTTTAGTAATAAGTATTCCTTAAAGCTCTGCATAATCTTTTAACCCCGCGTCTATTAGTTCTTCTTGACACGCAAATACATTTTTACCACTATTAAAATGGTTCTTGACTATCTCAAACCACTTTGGTGCTTTTTGTGTAATCCCCATAAAATCTAACTTTTCTAACCGAGGTATTTTCAATAACCCTAATACTGAACTTGCAATTGTTACAGAAGCACTACTAAAAAGTGTTAGGTGTTTAGTATCAACAACTTTGTGAATGTCATGTAATGATATTTCTTTTTTAGCTAAAGAAGAAAAATTCAATGAAATTCTATCACATGATATTTTGAATGTTGGGATATCATCATACATTGCAACAAAGTGGTTTCGAAGTTTTAGTGGTTTTGACACTTTGTAATAGTCATTTAGCAATTCAAGCATTTTATCCCCTACTTCCTGCAGTCCAGTTTTGCTACCTTCCTTAGCACTACGTATTGGAATAGATAAAGCTAATTCGTTTCCACGAAATTCAATTGAAACTACTCTATCATCAAATTGTCTATGAAACAAATTCCCAATAGCATTTTCAATAGTTTCAGCTGTGGCAGGAGTTGTTTTTCCTGGCAGCTCTTTAGGTATTGCACAATATGTATAGTAAGTTATTCTCATTATAGATCCGCCAAATCTTTGAAACCTGCGTCAATAAGTTCTTCTTGACACCCAATAATGTCATGTCTTTTGATGTATTTATTGACTATGTCTCCCCAAGGTTCAAAACGGTTCAACACTGAATGAAGTGTCTTTATCTTCAACAGGCTCAATACATTAGTCACTTTACCTTTTGCACTCGATGTGAATTTGATTACCTGTGTATGTGGAAAGTGTTTATCAAAGTTGCTAAGTGAAATTTGATCTCCATATTGTCTTAGGTCAAATTCGATTACTG
>Ga0172367_10002028_pt1 | contig 28502 bp, 23 predicted proteins | sample Lak10m_FD_114542 | JGI IMG/M metagenome (GOLD analysis project Ga0172367, IMG submission 114542) | Freshwater microbial communities from Kabuno Bay, South-Kivu, Congo - kab_022012_10m | ecosystem: Environmental > Aquatic > Freshwater > Lake | place: Democratic Republic of the Congo: South-Kivu...
ATATGAAAGAGGCATATATAATGCCATTCATCAAGCAGTCACTTCAGCATTATCGAAAGCTCATATCATACCGGAAATGCAATTCAGAGAACACATTGCAAGTCAACCCTTTGAACGATTGAGCATTAGCACTCATAGAGATGGATCAAATGGAAATACCTCTTATGTCAATCGCATGACCGGTGAGATCATACATGCAAATGCGAATAGACAAGAAGCTCTTCCCATTACCAATCAACATAGAACGGCATTCGAGCATCTCTTTGGTGCTGAACAAGAATTATTGATACCTACCGAGCATACAGTTCCCGCAGTGCAAAAAGAATTCGGCTCGATGTGGCAATTACACGCCAAGTATATTTTCATCCAAAATATAGATGGAGTGATGATTGTTGATCAACATGCCGCTCATGAGAGAATCATCTATGAAAAGTCACTGAAAGCTTTGACTCAACAAGCTGTGCAAGGTCAGACTCTACTATTCCCCATACCTATTGAACTCTTACCTGAAGATCTACTGATTTTCAATCAATTACGGGAAGAATTTGAGAAACTGGGTTTCAGATTTTCAGAAAATGGAAATGGTATCAGCGTTACTTCTGTACCATTTGACATAATGGCTGGAACAGAACATCTGGCATTACAAGAGATCATATCACAGTATAGAGAATATGAGGAAGTCAGAGCGCATGGTAGCAGGGACAATATTGCAGCTTCGATGGGATGTAAAGCTGCCATCAAAGCCGGACATATCCTTTCTGATAATGAAATGAAATCACTAATCCATGATCTCTTTGCTTGCGATATGCCGGGAGTTTGCCCTCATGGCAGACCTATCATACTTGAAATGCAATTGCGTGAATTCGACAGACGCTTTGGGCGTACATCCTAAAAAACACCATATTTGTCTTTTTTTTCAATAAAAGCAATGAAGTGGTGATGATAATCGTCACCCAACACATTCTTTTTCTCAGAAATTTTCAAGGCGATGCTGAAAGCCATCGGAGCCGAAATCATAATGAATCTAATGCAACAATCTTCTGACGATAGCAATACAGATAAGAAAACAAAAGGTTTTCCCAAAAAAGAACAAAAAAGTTCAGGTCCGAAACCCAATTTCCGTAATGGAAACAATGATTTGCGTGGAGGCCAAGGTCCCGGAGAGTCACCCACCGGTAAAATCATGCGTTCAATCCTTATTTGGGGAGCAATGTTTGCAGGCATAGTGATTGTCTATATGCTCATGCATGCAAATCAAAAGAAAGAATGGGACATTGCATATACCCAGTATAGAACATATCTCACCAATAATAAAATTGCTTCAGCAACAATCGAAAAATCTCAATTCAATCGCTATGTTTTTCGTGGCACATTGAAAGAACAAGTTTCCATTACCGGTGAAGCTGGCAAAATTGTATATATCCAACATTTCAAGACAGAACTTGGTTTTCTCGATAGCGCCATGGAAAAAGAATGGTCTGATCGAGGAATCTATTGGGTATATAAAGAAGGTGATAGTCCTTGGTGGGGAATGTTAATATCCTTCTTGCCATGGCTTGCATTGATTATTGTGTATATGTTCGTGATGCGACGTATGCAAGGTGGAGGTGGTCCCAAAGGAATCTTCTCTTTTGGCAAAGCAAGAGTCAAAATGCTGAATGAAAATCAAGCAAATCGGGTGATGTTCACCGATGTTGCTGGTTGTGATGAAGCCAAATATGAATTGCAAGAAGTCGTGGAATTTTTGCGAGATCCAAGTAAGTTTCAAAAACTCGGAGGCAAAATTCCAAGAGGCGTTCTTCTTCTCGGACCTCCGGGTACCGGTAAAACATTGCTTGCAAGAGCTGTCTCAGGCGAAGCAAATGTTCCTTTTTTCTCCATTTCAGGAGCAGACTTCGTTGAGATGTTTGTTGGAGTTGGGGCAAGTCGCGTCAGAGATCTGTTTGATCAAGCAAAGAAAAGTGCACCTTGCCTTGTATTTATCGATGAGATAGATGCAGTTGGAAGACAGCGTGGTGCCGGACTTGGTGGCGGACATGATGAACGTGAGCAAACACTCAATCAATTGCTTGTTGAAATGGATGGATTCGAACAGAATAGTGGTATTATCATCATAGCTGCAACTAATAGACCAGATGTTTTGGATGCAGCACTCCTTAGACCCGGACGTTTTGATAGACAAGTGGTTGTTGATAGACCCGATGTGAAAGGAAGAGAAGAAATACTCAAAATTCACATGAAGAAAGTTCCAACCCACAGTGATGTGAATCCTGAAATCATAGCGAAAGGAACACCCGGAATGTCAGGAGCTGATCTGGCGAATCTCGTCAATGAAGCAGCGCTATTTGCAGCAAGAAAAAATAAGTCATCCGTAACGATGGAGGATTTCGAAAGTGCAAAAGACAAGATCATTATGGGAGTTGAGCGTAAAAGCATGGTGATTTCAGATAAAGAAAAAGAAGTGACAGCATATCATGAAGTCGGTCATGCACTCGCAGGAAAACTATTACAATTGAGTGATCCAGTACATAAAGTCACCATCATCCCAAGAGGCAGAGCATTGGGTGTGACTTCCTATCTACCTTCAGAAGAAATGCATTCATATTCACGTGACTACTTGGAAACCAGAATCATTACCTTGCTTGCTGGTAGAGCCGCTGAAAAAGTCGTATTCAATCAATTGACAACCGGTGCCGGAAATGACTTGGAAAGAGCAACAGGTTTAGCACGTAAAATGGTCTGCGAATGGGGCATGAGCGATGCAGTTGGACCGGTAATGGTTGCCAGTAAACAAGATGAAGTGTTCCTCGGAAGAGAAATTGCACAAAAAAGCAATGTCAGTGAACAAACCGCCCAATTGGTAGATGAAGAAGTCAAAGCAATTCTTATGCGCTCAAGTGAGAAAGCAGAACAATTGCTTCGCGAGAATATCGAATTATTACATAGAGTATCAAAAGTTCTTCTTGAACGTGAGACCATTGATGGCGAGGAATTGGATTTAATTATTCGTGGAGAAGAATTACCTCCGCTCACCATTATATCTAAATTGGAAAAATTTGCCAAAGATTTACCAAGAACTCAGGATATATCGAAGGTAGATGAAGGTCAAAGAGAGACAAATACTTCTCTTGATACTGCTGGAAATACTGATGAAACTACAACTTCTTGACAGAGTTTTCATCTGAATTGCCGAATTTTGCATGCCCTATTCTTTTCGTGGATAGGGCATGTTTCTTTATGAGTGATATTCATGTCCTTTTCTTCAGTCATAGCACAGAATAGAGTCAAAACAGTATTATCACGTGCTTTCAAAGAACAAGCGATTGCACATGCCTATTGTTTTTATGGACAAGAAGGAATCGGAAAAGATGCCCTCGCCTTGGGCTTTGCAAAACTCCTCAATTGTTCGAATCCGCAACAAAGTACCAGTGACATCAAAGATGCATGTAATGAATGCAAGAATTGTAAAGATGCTTCACGCTTGGAACATCCCAATATCATGTTCATCACAGCCTTACCTTCGGGTAAGGCAAATGCAAAACATGATGACTCTCCCCTCTTGCAATTATCCGATGATATGTTGGCCATCTATACAGCTGAGATGCGATCAAAATCCGAAGATCCCTATCATGTCATTCAGCTTCCCAATGCACAAACCATTCGCTTGGCATCCATAAAAGAAATTAAAAAACATGTTCGAATGAGCGCAATGCAGGAAGGCAGAAGAGTATTCATCATTTCTCAAGCAGAAAAAATGAATATGGAATCTGCAAATGCATTTCTGAAAACACTCGAAGAACCACATGATAATATTACCTTCATATTGACGACCTCAAAAAAAGATGCACTGCCTCAAACAGTTATATCCAGATGTCAGCAAGTGTATTGTGATATTATTTCGGCACAAGACCTAATACATGCTTTGCAAACCAGACATCACATGGATTTGTCTGAAGCCCAACTCATTGAAGCATTCGCACAAGGAAGCTATGGAAGAGCACTTTCTTATTTGAATGAGGATATGCAATCAATGAGATCAGACATCGTGGATCTTCTACGTAGCGCATTGAAAAGGAAGCAGTACAGACTTGATTTTCTCAAGCAATTGGATGTGATTACTTCTGACAAAGACCGAACCATGCTTGAAATGCTCCTTAGAATGCTGGCTCTTTGGATTAGAGATTGTCATTATGCCGTACAAGTTCCCAATGATCTCTCAGGGATCATCAATAAAGATCAACTTGAATCTATCCAAAAGTTTGCACAAGGTTTTCCATCAGCTGATTATCATGCGATACTTCACATGATTGAACAATCAATCGAACATATACGGAGGAATGTCAATCCAACGCTAGTCATGCTTACAACTATGTTGGCATGCCGAGAAGGTTTCTTATTGAATACAAGCGAATATCTTGATCATGCACCAAAGGATCATGTGATATGATGACCTTGCTAGATAGATATATCATTAGACAATTCCTTGGAACATTCTTCTTCAGCATGCTTGCGCTCTGTATTATCTTCCTCATTGTTAATCTGATGGAAACCCTTGATAAATTCATAGATCAGAATATTTCAATTGAAACAATCGCAATCTATTATCTGAATTTTCTCCCGGAAATCGTCAAATTACTTACTCCGATTGCCATGCTCATGGCAGCATTATTTTCCATTGGAAAGATGTCCAATCTCAATGAAATCACAGCCATGAAGTCCGGTGGGATGAGTTTATACAGATTAATGTTTCCCCTATTCATTGTGAGTGTATTGATAACAGGAGGTCATCTCTATTTCAATGGTTGGATTGTTCCTGCTTCAAATGCCAAGAAATTGGAAGTAGAACGGAATCAATTGAAAAAGGAAGATATCACTTCGACATTGTATAATATCTACTTGAGAGATGCTAATACAAAGAATGTGATCATGAGCAATTATGATGGACAATTACAAACTGGTGCAGGAATAATCATTGAAGATTTTGGCAATGAAACACATCCTCGTATCAAAAGGCGGATAGATGCTGAGACCATTACATGGGATAGTATTGGCAATCAATGGATCGCAAAAAATGCCCATGAACGAATACTCGCAGAAGATTCCTCATTTACCTTGAAATTTCTCTCTCATGATTCACTTCCAATCTCATTGGCGACCAGACATGATGATATCATACGATTACAACAAAAGCCGGAAGAATTGAATTTCGATGAGCAAAAGGCATATATAGCTATCCTAGAAAGAGGAGGCAAAAATATTCGTAGGCAATTGATTGAGTATTATGGACAATATGCTTTCCCATTTGCCAATATCATTGTCATTCTCTTTGCAATTCCCTTTTCCGCAATCAGAAAAAAGAGCGGACTAGCATTGGAAATTGCAACGGCAATGGTTGTATCATTTCTCTATCTGGCTTTTACTAAAATTGGACAGAATATCGGTTTTTCGATGGATATTGATCCGATATTGGTTGGTTGGTTTCCGAATATTCTCTTTTCCATCATTGCAGTTTTGAATATCATCCGCATGCGCACCTGATTCTTGCATGGAATTCGTAATTTTGTCCGAACTTTTTTAGAGATATATATGTCACTTCCTCATACTCCTTATCAGTCAAACAATACATTACGCATTGTTACTGCTGCTTCTTTGTTTGATGGCCATGATGCTGCAATCAATATCATGCGCAGAATCATTCAAGGTTCCGGGGCAGAAGTCATTCATTTGGGACATAATCGAGGAGCCATGGAAGTTGTTGACTGTGCCATTCAAGAAGATGCTCAAGCCATTGCGATGACGAGTTATCAAGGTGGACATGTAGAGTATTTTAAGTATATGTATGATCTCCTTCGTGAGAAAAATGCAGGTCATATCAAAATTTTCGGAGGCGGTGGCGGAACAATTCTTCCTACAGAGATTCAGGAATTACATGAATATGGCATAGATCGCATCTATTCTCCTGATGATGGTCGCTCACTCGGTCTGCAAGGTATGATCAATGATTTATTGGAGAAATCCGATATCTCAACACCCCATACATATGAAAGTGACACTCTGTGGAATGAAATTGCTCTTAAACACCCAAGAGCATTGGCTCAAGCCATCACTATGATTGAAAGAGGGGAAATTACAAATGATCAGATCACTGAAAAAAATGCACAGTTGACAAAACATATTCCTGTGCTTGGAATTACAGGAACCGGTGGTGCAGGTAAATCATCATTGACCGATGAGCTGATTCTGAGATTCTTAGAGGACAATCCACAACATCATCTTGCTGTCTTATCAGTTGATCCTTCCAAGCGAAAGACAGGTGGTGCATTATTGGGTGATAGAATTCGCATGAATGCAGTCAGCAATCCACGAGTGTACATGCGTTCATTTGCCACAAGACAAGCAAATATTGCGCTCAATCCAAATGTCAAAACAGCCATTGAATTGATGAGACTAGCAGGATTTGATTTAATCATTGTTGAAACGGCAGGAATCGGACAAAGCGATTCTGAAATCACATCAGTTTCAGATGTCGCATTATATGTCATGACACCAGAATTCGGAGCTGCTTCTCAATTGGAGAAGATAGACATGATTGATTATGCAGACCTGATTGCTATCAATAAATTCGATAAGAGAGGTTCACTCGATGCCTTGCGCGATGTGCGGAAACAATATCAAAGATCTCGTCAATTATGGGATGTCCAACTTGAGTCAATGCCTGTACATGGAACAATTGCCTCCCAGTTTAATGATGCCGGTGTGAATGCACTCTATGCAGCATTTATGCAACGATTTAATAACCTCGAAAAAACGCAACAAGCATTTCAGATAGGTGAACGTGTAACGATCACCCAAAAGAAATCAATCATCCCACCAGATCGCAATCGCTATTTGGCAGAAATTACCGAAGAAAGCAAACGATATGAGAAGATGGTTTCTGAACAATCTTCCATTGCACGATCACTCTTCCAGGTAAAAGGTACAATGGAAATATTGGCCAAAAAGAAAAACTGATTATTTTTTTTCAGCATTGATCATCGCATCTAAGAACGTTTTCAAAATCAGCATCATCGTTCCGCGTGCTTGATCCGAAATATCTTCATCAGGTTCAACTTCATCATCTTCGACTAGAAGTATTTCTGCAATTGAAGCTAACACATGTGGTTGTGGATAGCTATCGAGCATGCGTTCAATCATCGCTATGCCATCTCCTGCAGATTCACCTTCAAGTTTTTCCATTACCTCAATATTGGCATCTTCAATTTCAAATATCTCTTCTTCGGTAATCAAGCGAAGTTCAGGACCGAATTTGTCGAATGTTCTCCAAACCACAATTCCTGCATACATCAGATTTTCCGCTTCCGGCTCAGTAAACTCCTCGGGGGGAGTCATTAAATACTCCAATAAAGCAGGCTGTTCTTGTTCTAAAGTATCAACAATACTCACTGATTCTTCCTCATCGAGCATAATCATTGATTTCCATATTTCTTCAATTTGTTCGGGCTGAATGATAGTACCCATTTGTTTCCTCTATGAGTTTTGTGGATTGGTCAAGATTTCCATGACCGATAAAAGTGTAAATGCTTCTTCATTGCTATCACCACACATATCCTTCATTGGTTTCAATGAAGAACAAACAGCAGGCCTTTGAGGCAAATCAAACAATGTACAGAGATTGTCATTTGTCAGGTTTATGCATCGTAACCCTGCTGGTTTACCATTTGGCATGCCGGGAATAGGACCAGCAATTGATATGACTATGCAACATGCGCCGCAACCCATTCGACATTCTAATGGAGTACCTGACATCAGTATTCTTCTAACAATGCATCTATCTCGGCAATCCAAATATCTGCATAAGCGTCGCTTGGCATGCGCCAATCAGCTCTTGGAGAGAGTGCAATCGAGCCAATCTTCACGGAGTCCGGCATAGCCGAACGTTTGAATTGTTGCGAAAAAAATCTCGAATAAAAAGTACGTAAATGATGCGCTATTTCTCGAATAGAGTATTCATGTTTCCATGCATGATGCGCATAAAACAAGATTTTTCTAGGTCCTGAACCATGCCTCATCATATGATATAAAAAGAAATCATGTAAGACATAAGGACCAAGAATATCCTCTGTTTTTTGAGCAATGACTCCCTCTTTGGGAGGCAATAATTCAGGAGAGACCGGTGTTTCAAGAATGGAAGTGAGTATATCCTTCAATGGTTCTTGAGAGATACCTGCATAATATGCAACGAGTGATTTCACAAGTGTTTTTGGAATACCTGCATTGACTCCATACATAGACATGTGATCACCATTATACGTGCACCAACCCAAAGCCAATTCAGACATATCACCGGTTCCGATGACTAGTCCTGCATATTGATGTGCACAATCCATGAGAATTTGTGTACGCTCTCTGGCTTGTGCATTCTCATAAATCACTGAATGATCATGTTCAGGATGACCGATGTCTTTCAAGTGCAATGACACTGCTTCATGAATGGGAATTTCTCGGAATGTAATGCCACATTCAATTGCTAATTTCTTTGTATTTGAAAATGTAAGATCTGTTGTTCCCGGACCGGGCATTGTGATTGCTATGATGCTTGATGGATCTAAGTCCAATATTGCACATGTTTCTACACATACAATCAAAGCAAGCGTGGAATCGAGTCCACCGGATAATCCAATAATCATGGATTGCATTCCGGTTCTGCGAATTCTTCCTGCCAATCCCATTGCTTGAATAGTGAGAATTTCCTGACATCGTTTTGAATGAGTGTCACTATTCGAAGGGACAAATGGCATAGGATCAATCGACCGCATTAGATCACTTACTTCACGATCATGAAGAGGTGGTAATTCATAAACATCATATGTCTCATTCAGAGCTGATTGCGTTCGAGAAAGTGTTCTGCGTTCATAGATCAATGCTTCAAGATCTATATCTGCATACACAATTTTGGTATTGAATGTCAATGAAACATCTTCAGCTAATACCACTCCATTTTCAGCTATCATGGAATGACCTGAAAACACAGTATCCATCGTGGATTCAGATGCTCCTGCTGATACATAGCAATAAGCACTGATTGTTGTTGCAGACTGCATCGTAATCAAAGAGCGACGATATTCTTCTTTTCCAATAAGCGCATTGCTGGCTGATAGATTAGCGATCAATAATGCGCCTTGTTCCGCAAGATGTGAACTTGGTGGAATCATGCTCCATAAATCTTCGCATAATTCAATTCCAAAACTCAGCATGCCACTTTTGAAAATGAGTCGTGATTGCAATGGACATTCCATGACCCTGCCATCTTTGCACTGTATGGTGATCATAGATCCGCTTGGTGCGATATCTCCAGATACAAACCAACGTGCTTCATAGAACTCATGATGATTTGGAATAATTGTCTTCGGCACAAAAGCATGGACATTCCCACCTTCTAGCACTGCAGCACAATTGTGCAACTTGCCTTCATATTGAATAGGCACACCAACTATGACGATAATTCCCGATGGTATTTGTTCAGCAAGATCGCAGAGGGCAGACTTTGCTATTTCAAGGAGTTGACTTTGATAGAATAAATCAGAGCAGGTATATCCGGTGAGTGATAATTCCGGGAAGACTATGAATTGAGCACCATGTTCCAATGCCTCTGAAATGGCTCGCTTATGGCTCTCAAGATTAAAAGTGACATTTGCCACTTTCACTTCATGCGATATAACCGCCACGCGACACATTGAAATAGTTGATGCTTTCATTGCTTGGAACTCTTGATAGTTGACTTCACTCGAAATACGCTGAATCCATGTAAATCTTTGATGAATTCAAGCCTTGTGTCTTTCTGTAAATCTCTTGCTCTTTGTACTTTTGCCATGAAAAATACGGGCTTTTCCGATGCGCCATTCATCAAATCTTCATCTGATGCCTTTTCATAATTCGGAAAATCTCTTGGGGGTAACTTTCCTGCATAGAAAAGATGAGCATAACTCTTATATGCTGTTGGATAAATCAATACGTCTTGCGATTGCAATGATTCATAGAATGCAATCGGAGATGCCTGCGTATACCCTTCAATTTTAGGTGCAATGATAGGTAGAAATGTCATCAGTGCAATGACTGTTGAAGAGCTTAGAATAATCAGTCCATGTTGGATTCGATTCTGTATTACAATTTGATAGAAAGCAAATCCGGCAATAATCGCATAGACTATTCCAATCATCATTTCAAATCCATTCCAAATAACCGGCGCACCCAAATTCAGTCGTGCAAATTCATCTCTGATATAAGGAAGAATAGCTTCGAGATTAAGTCCAATGATTGGAACAATCAATAATAAGATAGTCCAAAGAACTATTCCACCGCCGAGTGAAAATACTAGTAATGAGGATAGTGTTTGCTTGCGCATGACTTCTCTGATTGACACAGCGGATAGATATGTCAAAGGAAGATAACACAGTGAAGAATAATGGATAATCTTGGTTTTGACAATTGAAAATAGAAACAATGTTACCCAAAATACTATCTGCATCAAACGATCATGCATCGGTTTTTCACTGGTATCAAAGAGTGCTTTCAAAGCAAATATAGAAGCAGGAAAACAACCGATCAATAAGACGATTGCATGGTAATAGAATGGTCCGGAATGACCCGCATCTCCTGTTGAAAACAATCTAATTTGATATCGGATGAATTCTTCAATGAACCATGTGCCATTTTGTAATATCTCAATTCCAAACCATAAGAAAGAAGTCAAAGCGGTGAATATGGACATATATAAAAGCCAAAAAATACGCTTCCCTATTTGATTTTCTCTTTTGTACCATACATCCAAAACGAGCACTATTCCAAATGACATCATTGCCAGCAGATATGCGACCGGTCCTTTGGTCAATACTGCAAGACCTATAAACACACCACTGGTTAAAGCCGAAAGTATGGTTCTTTCTTTACAAATCGGAAGCATAGGAACTATGATTCCCAATATGATAAAGAGATTAAACCAAGGATCGATGATTCCGGTTTTGAAATAAAAATGCGGAAGAAAGGAACCGACATACATCAATGTCCACAAGAGACCCATCATACGATGATGCAATGTTGTTCCAATCATGAACAAAAGTGGCAAAGTGATTGCCCCACATATAGCATTCGGCAATCTCGCAGCACATTCATTGATACCAAATATTTTCATTGAAAGGGCTTGCATCCACAAAAATAGTGGTGGTTTTTCCCAGAATGGTTGATAGTCTATATGTACTCTCAGATACTCACCGGTGAGCAGCATTTCTCTTGCGGCTTCAGCAAAATTGATTTCATCCCAATCAAATAAATGTACCGATCCAAGAAATGGAGTAAAGATCAGTAAACCTGCAATAAAAAGTAGCATTGCAATAGATCCATCAGTCATTCTCTTGAGATTATCGAGCATATTATCGAGCATATTGAGGACCCTTTACTCGATACTCTTGGATGATTTCTGATAATCCACTGTGTAGGTCAATGGTGTGTTTCCATCCAAGTTCATGTGCGCGACTAATGTCCATGACTTTTCTCGGTGTACCATCCGGTTTGGTGGAATCGAATGAAATTGTACCTTTATAACCAACAAGTGTTGCGATGAGATGAGCAATATCATGTATGGTCAAATCTTCACCGGTTCCGATATTGATACATGCATCATGTTCATTCGCATCAATATGTTCCAGAACATATAGTATTGCATTTGCCAAATCACGAGAATGCAGGAATTCTCTTTTTGCAGTACCTGTACCCCAAAGCATCAGAGCATCGTTTGTTATACCTATCGAAGATATATGTCTCACAATATCTTCTTCAGTATCTGTCTTCCAATTGTCTGGCACACCAATCTTGAGGTCCTGCTGAATAAGATCAAATCGTCCTTCTGACAAATATTTTGCAAGAAAACATTTTCTAATGATTGCCGGAATCACATGGGAATGCTCAAGATGATAATTGTCTTGACTACCATATAAATTGGTTGGCATCAATGAAAGAAAATTAGATCCATATTGTGTATAATATGATGTGCATAGTTTTATCGCAGCAATTTTTGCGATGGCATAAGGCTCATTGGTTGGTTCAAGAATCCCTGTAAGCAATGAGCGTTCTTTGATTGGTTGTTCAGCAAATTTGGGATAGATGCACGAAGATCCAAGATTGATCAGTTTCTTAACACCATGCTGATGCGATGCATGAATTACGTTCATTGCAATTGCAAGATTTTCATAAATGAATTCAGCAGGATATGTGGCATTTGCCATGATGCCCCCGACTTTCGCTGCAGCAAGTATCACATAGTCCGGTTTCTCCAATTCAAAAAAATGCTGTACTTCATCTTGTTTTGTCAAGTCCACTTCTTGCTTGGATTTCGAAATAACATGTGTATATCCATGTTCATGCAATGCAGTGATAATTGCACTTCCAACCAATCCTCTATGACCGGCAACATAGATTTTTGCATTCTTCGAAATGCTCATCACTTGTTTTTCAATGAAAATGATTGGAAAAACTTTTTAGCTTCCGGACTATCGGGTCCTGATTTTACAGAAGATTGATAGAGCAATTGATATACTCTGGGAGCATTAATGATATTCTCACATCTGAAATAAATCGTTTTATCGCCTTCGCCTTTGACCGTGAAATAGGAAATGCGAGAGTGATATAAACCCTCTCTTACCATCTTTACTTTTCTTTGAACAATGCCACCAAGATTAGCTATCAATTGCGCCTGCAATGTATCAAGGAGGATGCGATTATTTTCTGCTAATTCAATATCCTTTTCTGCTACTTTTTTCATGTCTAATTCATACAATGCAATCATCGAAGCACTTTGCGTAGAATTGGTTGTATAGGCATAAAACTGTGTTTGACCAAATGTCGTGGATATCAGCGAAGTATCACCTTTAACTTGTCCATGCGAACCTGGAAATGCGATTGAAAAATTGCCTTCATCATGGGTAAATTTCTTGGCAGGCTTCAGAACTTGAACTGTTTTTTTCTTGGACGCTTTGCGTTTTTTACGTGCTTGGGCATCTATCGGATTTCCAATGAGAATACTGATTCCGACAATGAAAAGAAGCATTCGAAAAAACATAATTTCACTCCATATGTGATTACTGCAAAGATACACATTCACAATGCATGTTTTCCACTCATTGGGATTTCATGCAATACTTCAATTAGTCTATCAGCTTGCTGATGTGTCAACAATGTTTCCTTCACCAACAATTCGATTCCTGCTTTGCTTATTGAGCAATATAATGCGTCCATTCCTGAAATGGATGCCATTGCAGTTCTATGTGCACGAATGGTGGATTCATCCATTCTAATGAGCGGACCTGTTAAACCCGCGATTATTGATTGTTGTGATTTCATGGCCTGATGTGCTCGATCAAGCACTGTCGATTGAATCTTCGGTAAAAAGACTTCTGCAGGAACATTGGCCTTAGCTGCCAATTCAGCGGAATATGCTGTGAGTATCGTGAGAAAATTGGCCGAAAGAACAGCAGTGGCATGATATAGTTCTTTGAGCTGTATTGTATATTCATCCAAAAAGAATGGAATACCATTCAATGACTCGATGAAAAGTGACATCATTGCTCTATCATCACTTTCGCATTCTATTCCCCAAGGTATTAATGCAATATCTTCAACACTTTGTACACTTTGAAATGGATGCATAGCAATAGCTTTCAAAAAGGAGTTCTGCCCAAATAGAACTTCTCTTCGTAGTGCTCCGGAACAATGGATGAGTATGCATGCCTGTTCATCATTGTACATCTGATGGATTTGCTGAGCGATAGCATCGATCTCTTTATCCGGAATTGCCAAAATAATGGCATCAGTATTCTTCGGTATGTCTGCAATCTGTGTAAGGATCGGCACTTGCACTGTACTCGCGGATTCATGCTTGGATTCATTGCGAATAAGCAACCAAGAAAGGCGGCCGGTTTTCTTCACAGCTTCAGCAAGCGCGCTTCCGAGTGCTCCAAATCCTATGATACCGATTGCATTCATTCTTTTATGATTGAATATGAGTCTTTCGTATCCTTGATCACAAATCCCAATGCAGCAATCTGCTTGCGCATATCATCTGCGAGAACAAAATCTCTGGATGCTTTGGCATTCCAACGAATTTCCGCGAGTTTTTTGACTTCATCGGGAATAGATTCTTCTGGTCTTGGTGCAATTGTCCAGACTGCAATGATGTCATTGATATCATTCATGAGTTCAAGAAAGGAAGGTCTATCTCTATTCGAAAGAATATGTGCCGGAGTATTTTTCATAAAAGTAAATAAGGCTTCGATTGCTTTTGGCATATGTAAATCATCACATAAAGCACCGAAGAATTCTTGTTTCAATTGATATAATTCTTCTGCATGATGATCATGTCCAACATTCCCTTCAAAACAAGCATAGATATACTCTTGCACTCTCTTTCTGGCTTTTGAGGCTGATTCTACTCCAAATTCAGTGAAATTGAACACAGACCCATAATGTGCATTCACCATCGAAAATCGTATATCCAATGGGTCCATGCCTTTGTTCAATAAGTCTTGAAGGGTATAAAAATTACCCAATGACTTACTCATCTTTTTACCTTCAACTTCGAGAAATTCATTGTGGCACCAAAACTGTGCAGTTTCACATCCATACCCTGCTTTACTCTGAGCAATTTCATCCTCATGATGAGGAAATCGCAAATCCACTCCTCCGGTATGAATGTCAAGCGGAAGACCAAGTAATGCTTGTCCCATCGCGGAACACTCTATATGCCAACCGGGTCTTCCTTTGAAATTCTTCCCTTCGAAAGAAAAATCCCAAAACGGTTCATTGTCTTTTACTGCTTTCCATAAAACAAAATCACTTACTTGTTCTCGAGAGTATTCATCAGCATCAATGCGTACTCCGGCCTTGAAGTGTTCAAGATCAATGGCGAAGAGCCTGCCATATTGCTCATGTTCACGCCATTTTGCAACATTGAAATACACACTTCCTTCAGATTCATAGGCGAATCCTTGCGAAGAAATCGAAACAATCAATGCTTGCATTTCTTTGATATAATCAGTAGCTCTTGGCATGGCAGAAAAATCAGATTTCTTGATACCAATGAGTTCTAGATCTCTTTTGAATGCTTGTTCATAGTACAAAGTCAATAATCGCACATTCTCTTTTGGATCGCTCGTCTGCGTACCAAATTCAAACTTCCATTTCGGACTTCCAATTGCACTGTCTCTAATTGTTTTATCATCAATATCAGTGATATTCATCACCCATTTCACGCGATATCCACAAATGACGCGAAGCGATCTTTGTAAGATGTCCGGAAAGAGAAATGATCTCAAATTTCCGATATGTGCTTGATCATACACTGTCGGACCACATGAATACATGTGTACTTCACGATCATGAATCGGAGTGAATTCTTGAACGGATTTAGTGAGCGTATTGTATAGACTTAGTTTCATGGCGACAAAAAAGGCCGGTTGAACCGGCCTGGAAAATCAGGGGACAATTCTATAAATCATTCTTGGGAAGGGAATCACTTCGCGTATATGCTCCGCACCGGAAATCCACTTCACAGTTCTTTCTACACCCAAGCCAAATCCTGCATGTGGAACAGAACCATATTTTCTCAAATCAAGGAACCATTCAAATTCTTCTCTTGGCAATTGTTCATGTTCAATGCGAGAAAGCAATGCATCAAAATCATCTTCTCTTTGACTTCCACCGATGATTTCACCTGCTCCTTCAGGAGCTAGCATGTCCATCGCCAAAGCAACTGTCGGCTGATCGGGATCGCGTTTCATGTAAAATGCTTTCACTTCTGCTGGATATCTATGAATGATGCACGGTTTATCAAATTGCTGCATGATGGCCTCTTCCTGTGGCGCACCGAAATCTTCGCCCCAAGGAAAATCTATTTGAATCTCGGAACCATCTGCCTGTTTTTTATTCAATTTCACATCATTCTTATTCAACCATTCAACAGCTTCGGAATAGCTCATGCGATAAAAAGGTCTGCGAATCGCTTCGAGTTTTGATACATCACGTCCCATGACAGACAATTCTTTTTGACATGTTTTGAGAACATATTGCACAATATACTCCACCAAATCTTCGGCCAAATCCATATCATCATTCAAATCAAAAAAGGCCATTTCGGGTTCAACCATCCAGAATTCTGTCAAATGTCTTCTTGTTTTGGATTTCTCGGCGCGGAATGTTGGACCAAATGTATATACTCTGCCAAGTGCCATCGCACTGGCTTCAGCATATAACTGGCCTGACTGTGACAAATATGCTTTCCCTAGATCAAAATACTTTGTTTCAAACAATGTGGATGTACCTTCACATGCATTCGGGGTCAATATTGGCGAATCCATAAGTTTAAAGCCATTTCCATCGAAGAAATCACGAATTGCCTTTATCACCGCCGCACGGATGCGCATAATGGCATGCTGGCGAGTGCTTCTGAGCCACAAATGGCGATGTTCCATCAAGAATTCAGTGCCATGTTCTTTTGGAGTTATGGGATATTCTTTAGCTATTTGCCATATTTTCAAACCAACCACATCCACTTCAACTCCGCCCGGAGCTCTTGATTCAGCTCTGACCATACCTGTGATGGAAACAGAACTTTCCTGCGTCAAAGATTTGGCTAGTTCAAATATCTCATCTCCTATTGAAGGACGGAATGCCACACATTGGACGATTCCTGAGCCATCACGCAATTTCACAAAGCATAATTTACCTTTGTCTGTTCTATCGGATACCCAGCCATTGAGCGTGACTTCCTTGCCGATATGATCTCCCAGATTCTCGATTGTGATATATGAATGATAGTGCGACATGATGCTTCCAAAAACGATCTAATTGAAATAATGTATACGATATTCTCCTTGCAAAAAAACAAAAAATACGCGAGAAATCCGCATCAGTAGTCATTTTTCGCCATAAGTTCATCTATCCATAGATCTTGATATTCGCCTTGAGGATCATACATTTCAGCTTGTTTTTTGGTATTGAACACTCTGTCCTGTCTTGGATCATTCCCTACTCCTGCCAAATACATCCAATTCCCCCAATTGCTTGCAACATCATAATCAATCAATGTGGTCTCGAACCAAGAAGCACCTATGCGCCAATCTTGCTGCAATTCATGAATGAGATAACTTGCCACATTTTGTCTTCCACGATTTGACATGAATCCTGTGAGATAAAGCTCCTTCATATGTGCATTCACGAATGGATCGGCTGTCTCTCCAAATCTCCAAGAATCAAAGACTTCCTGATTCCACGAATGCTTCTGCTTTTTACCTCTAATTCCACCTGCATGGAACAACTTCTTGCCATATTTTTTCAAAGTCCAATAAAAAAATTCACGCCATAGGAGCTCAAACTTCATCCAATAGGTGGAATCATTGGCTCCAAATTGCGACTCATATTCATTGATGACATATATGATTTGTCTGGCTGAAAGAGCACCAGTAGCCAACCATGGTGAGAATTTCGAGGAATATGCATCACCAATCATACCATTTCTCGTTTCTTTATAGGTTGCAATTGCATGGGTTCCAAATGTATAATCGTGAAGCCTTTTCAAACCCTCATATTCTCCACCAATGGCTCTAATGGCTGATTTTGGGTGATGACTCCATTGCTGATACTTTGGCCCGGACCACATATGATCAATATGTGTAGCGATATCTATTTCAGGAAGAGTTGGAAGATGTGTTATTGGCATAACTTCTATGTCATAACCGATATGTTTTTCTATTCCTTTTCTGAATTCAGTGAACATGTGAGGTAATTGATGAATGGACCATGGTAAATCTTGTTCTTTAAATACTGTTCTGCTTTCGAATTCTATGATTGGAATATGTATCTGCTCTTGTATTGCAGATTGCACCTGAATTTCCTCAGGGGCAATGTCTTTTTCTGTATGAATTGCATGAATTGCGTATAACTCAATCAGTTTCGGTATGATTTCTTCGGGCTTTCCTTCGAAAATGAGCAAATCGCTTCCCGAAGATCGAAGATATTGTTGAAGTGCAAGAACACTTTGCTCAAGGAAGCACAATCTTCTCTTCCCCATTTTGGGAAATCCATATTCAGTATGCATGTTTTGTCTTGGATCGAAGACATAGATAGGTAATAGGCGATTTTGGGGATCAATTGCGTATAATCCTTGCATATCGTGCAAGCGAAGATCTTGCTTAAACCAGTAGAGTATTGTTTTCATATCTCACCCAACAATGTCATGATTTAAATCGTGCCTCAAAAAGCATATTATGATGAAAATGAGCTTATATGTGGAAGATTTCATGTGTATTGCTTGGCCAAAAAATTGTAATTTGACCACGATTATAGCCATTGCATGTTTTTTCCCAGTTCCGAAGATTCATGCGATAAACATATCTCCTTGGATATCAACCTATTATCAGTATTGAACAAACTGAGACCCGTACTTGGAGCATGAAATTATGCCTCAGATCATCATTGATGGACAGAGAATAGAAGCGGCCGCAGGTGCCACCATTATTGAAGCTGCATTACTTGCAGAAAAGACCATTCCCCATTTTTGTTGGCATCCGGGATTGAGTGTTTCCGGTAATTGCAGAATGTGTTTGGTCAATATAGGATTTCCCAAAAAGAGTCCTGATGGCCAGCCGGAGATTGATTCAGAGGGCAATATTGCCATTCAATGGGGTCCAAAACTCAGTATTGCATGCGCCACACCGGTAGCCGATGGAATGGTTATAGACACCCAAGGTCAAAGAACTGAGCATGCCCAACATGCCATCATGGAATTCTTACTCATCAATCATCCATTGGATTGCCCCATTTGTGATGAAGCCGGACAATGCAAATTGCAAGAATATGCATTCAAGCATTCCAATGGAAAATCACGATTTATTGAGCAAAAAAATCATAAAGACAAGCGTGTACCATTGGGTCCAAATGTCCTCTTCGACGGAGAGCGTTGCATCTCTTGTTCACGTTGTATACGCTTTGCTGATGAAATTGCCAAACAGCCCGCTCTGACTTTTGTACAGCGTGGCGACCATGTAACCATTCAGACATTCCCCGGTATGGAATTCGACAGTCCTTATTCCATGAATGTTATTGATATCTGCCCGGTCGGTGCATTAACAAGCATAGATTTCCGCTTTCATTCACGTGTTTGGGAAATGAGTTTCACCAATTCTGTTTGCCCCGGTTGCGCAAGAGGTTGCAATGTAAAACTTGGTGTACGCGATAATGAGCTACAACGTATTGAGCCTAGAACCAATATGCATGTCAATGAATATTGGATGTGCGATGCAGGAAGACTTGAGCAATATTCATATGTAAATGACAATCGGATATTGGAGCCTATGATCAAAGGCAATCAAACTGATTGGAAATCAGCTTTGGAAGCTTGTTCTGATATCTTGAAAGCCTATAAACCATCTGAAATTATGATCATTGGATCTGCAAAAGGTACCAATGAAGATATACATGCCACCGTGAAATTTGCACGTGAAACAGTGAAAACTCATAATATAGACTTCCCTGAACATCGCGATCCATTATTTGCAGATGAATTCCTCCGCCTTGCAGATCGCACGCCAAATCATGCAGGAGCCATTGCATTGGGATTGAGACCACAAGATCAAGGTGTTAATACAGATAATCTCGCTCAAAGAATTGCGAAACATCAAGTGAAAGTGATCATTGCAATTCAAGAAGACATTGTTGGACTTCCTGAATTTGGAGCTCATGCATCAACTGTTGATCATATCATTGCGATCTCGAGCAATCACAATGCAACAAGTCAGAATGCATCCATTGTACTTCCTGCATCAACCTATGCAGAAGTTGAAGGGACATTCACAAATAGTGATCGCCGTGTACAACTCATTGAACCTGCTGTGACCACAAAAGAAAATGAGCGTCATATGGGCATGAAGATGAGTCGTTGGGACAAATTGGGTGCATTCAATGATCGTTGGACCCAAGGTGAAAAACGAAATTCCCGTCCAGCTTGGAAAATTTTGGCAGAAATTTCACTTGCTTATGGTCTTTCGATGAAATTTGAAAGTGCCGAAGATGTCTTCAATGATTTAGCTCTGCATAATCAGCATTTCAAAGGCATGAATTATGCATCGCTTGAAGAATATCAAGGATTGAGATTGGGCAAGGCTTCCGAGCCGGAAGCCAAAGCTGTGATTTATCAATCACATGTATTAAAACCACAAGTGTAATGTTGCACTCATTTACTTACAGGTAATAGATGGATGCCATCCCTGTCGGCGCATTAATCATAGGCGCCAAGCTTTTCATCATAGTTAATGGACTGCTTGTCATAGCAGCATATCTTGTGTATTTCGAACGCAAGATTTCCGCGTGGATGCAAAACCGTATTGGACCAAATCGCGTTGGACCCCTTGGTTTATTTCAATCATTTGCAGATGTGTTCAAACTTTGGACGAAGGAAGACATTGTACCGGCAATGGTTGACAAACGATATCATCTCATTGCACCTCTTATTTCAATGACAGTTGCAATGGCTGCATATGCGGTAATTCCATTTGGTGAGTATTATGTGAATGGTGCAAATATTATGGCAGTAGCACCCGGCATCAATATAGGAATCTTATATATTTTGGCGATGTCCTCAATTGGGGTCTATGGAATCACACTTGCCGGTTGGTCATCAAACAATAAATATTCTTTGCTTGGTGGTCTTCGCTCTGCTGCTCAGATGATTTCTTATGAATTATCAATGGGACTTGCGCTCATTGGTGCCCTGATGATTTCAGGATCATTGGATTTGGTGGAAATTGTTAAAGCACAAGCAGGTGGTAAATGGAATGTGATATTTCAGCCACTTGGTTTTTTGATTTTCTTGGTAGCAGCTTTTGCAGAGACCAATCGTGCACCATTTGATTTGCCGGAAGCTGAACCCGAATTGGTTGGTGGCTATCACACTGAATATAGCGGCATGAAATTCGGTTTATTTTATCTCGCAGAATATGTCAACATGTTCACAGCATCTTGCTTGATGGCCCTCATTTATTTGGGTGGTTGGGATATCCCCTTCCTCTATGAGCAATTGGCAGGTATTGGTATTGGTCAAGGAAATCCATTATTGGGATTCATACAATTTGGCGTTTTCTTTGCCAAAGTTGTTCCCATGTTATTCTTGTTTTACTGGGTTCGTTGGTCACTTCCTCGTTTTCGATATGATCAACTAATGAATCTTGGATGGAAAATCATGTTGCCATTAGCATTGGCAAATATATTATTGACCGGAACCGGCATCATGCTTCTCAAGCATTTTGGAATCATGTAAAACATAATGGCTAATCGGAGAAATCCATGAACATACAGCATAATATTGAATCAGAAAGAATGTCGTTTTGGGAGAAAATCTATCTTCCTGAAATCGGCAGAGGTTTGGCTTTGACATTTAAGCAAATGTTTAAACCAACATTCACAAGACAATATCCTGAAGAAAAATGGATACCAACAGGTTCATATCGCGGTAGACCGGTACTCGTTTTGGAAGAAGAAGGTGAACGCTGTGTTGCATGCGGACTTTGCTCGAGAGTTTGTCCTGCACTTGCAATTGAAGTACGTGCAGCAGAAACAGATAAAGTGAAAGAACGCTATCCCGAGAAGTTTGAAATTAATATGCTCAGATGTATTTATTGCGGTTTCTGCGAAGAAGTTTGTCCTGAAGAAGCAATCATCATGAGCAAAGATTATGAATTGGTGTTTATCAATCCTCAAGATGCCATTCTTGGAAAAGACAAATTGCTCATACCAATTGCGCAATTGCAAGATCGTTTGGAATTCTTGCGCCAATACAGATAAACTCACAAGGTATTGTCAAGAGCAAGCCCCTTATTAATTGGCTTGCTCTTTTCATTTTTACGGAAACTTTCTACCAATATAAAGCGTAATCAAAGCATTGAATTTTCAGAAATTGATTCCCGATATGAATAATGACCTCATGATTTTCTCGCATGAAAATCTATTGCAACAAGCCCAAGAATCTGAATTGCGGCTTGGCTACCATATTCTAAGATTTTATGTAGATGCACCTGGTGTACCCGCAAAGCATAAAACTGACCACGTGGAATCATTTTATCTCTCCCCTTCCGGTGGAACTTTACGTGACAGCTCGATGAATATCGTGATGTATAGCGCAAAGTATGACAAGTACAAGGGATACGGCAAAGCATAATCTAAAATTTTATTCATGTTTCATTATTTAATGAGTTCTATGAAAAACTCTAATCGTATCATGTGGACTGTACCAATCATGATTGCTTTCAGCATCATGAATGCAATGATTTCACATGCACAAATCAACCCCATCACATTTGAAGAATACACGATGCCTAATGGTCTGCATGTCATTTTTCATAAAGACATTTCTGCACCAAATGTTGCTGTATTAGTACATTATCGTGTAGGCGCAAGAGATGAAGACCCACAAAGAACCGGCTTCGCCCACTTCTTTGAACATCTCATGTTCGAGGCAACAGATCACTATAAGCGTGCTTCCTTAGATAAGTTTATTCAAGGTGCCGGCGGAGAATTGAATGCATATACTTCATTTGATGAAACAGTCTATCATTTCGAAGTACCCAGTAATGAGATTCGCCTTCCACTTTGGATCGAAGCATCTCGTATGCGTACACTCCATGTGGATTCCATCGGTGTAGAAACTCAGCGCGGTGTCGTCAAAGAAGAACGTAAAAATCGTTATGACAATTCACCATATGGTGATTGGTTTGAACGCACTGCAAGCAAACTTTTTAATGGTGGTTTATATAGCTGGACTCCGATTGGAACAGCACAGCATATTGACAATGCAAGCATTGTTGAATTCAAGCAATTCTATAATAATTTCTATCAGCCGAATAATGCGACTTTGGTGATTTCGGGTGATATAGACATGAAACAAGTGAAAGGATTTGTCAAAGAGTATTTTGGCATCATTCCAAAAGGGACTGCACCTAAGAGATCAAATGTTGTGATGAAAGACATGAATCCAGGCATTGTCCGTGAAACAATAGATGATCCAAAAGCACAATTACCGGCGGTGTTCATGGGATATCGTGGACCGAAAATCGGAGAAAAAGATGCCTATGCCATGTCAATGCTCATGGATATTGTTCGTTCCGGTGAGAGTTCACGACTCTATCAACGTTTGGTTGACAAAGATCAAATTGCAGTTCAGGCTAGTGGCGGAGCACAAAATCTCCAACATTCAGGCATGATGTTCATGCTTGGGGTTATTTCACCCGGCAAGACAGCCGATGAAGTCATTAAAGCAATTGACGAAGAAATCGAGAAAGTGAAGAATGAAGGTGTGACAGATGAAGAGTTCACAAAAGCAAAGAATATTGCCGAAGTGAGATTCATTGAAGGTAAAAAGAATGTACTTGAAAAAGCTCGTTCACTTGCAAAGTATCATACATATTTCGGTAAAGCATCAATGATCAATACAGAAATCAAAGATTTCATGTCGATCAAAAAAGAAGATCTCCAACGTGTGGCCAAAAAATATTTCACACAAGATTCTAGAACGATTCTTCAATATATGCCCAAGCAGAAATAAATATCTTCATTTTGATCACACATAATTGAAAACATATGAAACAGTATATCATTCTTTTCTCCATGTTCCTGACCCTGCATTCTGCATTTGGTCAAGGACTCAAATTAGGCGATAAACCGGGTCCTCTTCCCGCAAAAGAGTTTGCCTTTCCTAAGTATACCGAATTATTCCTGTCAAATGGTTTAAAAGTCTTTGTGGTTGAAGATCATGAACAACCAACAGTTACGCTACGACTCCAAATTAGAGGCGGAGAAGTTTCTGAATCAATTCCCGGAACAGCAGCTATGGTCGCAGAAATGCTCACCAAAGGTGCCGGCAAAAGAGATGCTTTAACCATTGCAAAAGAATTGGATGGAGTTGGTGCTAGCGTCAGTGCTTCTTCTTCAGGAGATATCACAAATGTAACCGGCGAGAGTATTCTCAAACATATGCCGATCATGCTCGAGGTTTTCTCCGATGTATTACGCTCTGCGACTTTCCCTGAAGATGAACTAGCCAAATTGAGAAAACAAAAAGTCTCTGAAGTGAAGCTCGAAAAAGCAAATGCAAATGCCATGCTTCAAGTGATGTCTAGAAAAATTGCTTATGGTGCAAATCACCCTTCGGCAAGACATAAATCAGAAGCTTCTTACAATGCAATTACTCTTGATGAAATCAAGAAATTCTATTCCACATACTATCGTCCAAACAATGCAACATTAGCTGTGGTTGGAGATGTAAAGCCTGAAGAAATCAAGCCAATTCTTGAAAAGGCACTTGGAGCTTGGACCCCCGGTGATGTCAATGAATTTCGTACTCCAAAAGCAGAACCAATGCCACAAGGCGTTTATTTTATCACCCGACCAAGTTCCGTTCAATCATCTACTGCATTGACAGCAACATCAGTTCCCAATAATCATCCTGATTTTGAAGCATTGAGACTCGGTGCGAATCTCATGGGTGCCGGATTTTCAGGAAGATTATTCCGCACTTTGAGAGAAACATACTCTTATACTTATACTCCCTATGCATATCTAACCAGTGGAAGAGATGTCAATCGTTATATCTGTGGTGCCGATGTCCGTAATTCAGTAACTGACTCAGCAATCAAAGTCATGCAAACTGAAATGACCAAAATCACAACTGAACTTGCACCAAAAGATGAATTAGATTTGATCAAACGATTTGTGATTGGTCAATTCAAAATGAGCTTTGAAAATTCAGATTATGTGGCTGGCTTGCTACTCAATGCTGATTATAATAATCAACCAATCTCATATGTGAAGGATTTTCCAATAAGATTTGATGCAATTTCACCTGAACAGATGAAAAATGCGATGAGCAAACATGTCTCAAAGCTGTCAATTGTCGTTGTTGGTAGTCCTGATGTATTGGAATCATTGAAGCAATTTGGCCCGGTCTATGAATACACCAGCGATTTTGAAGTCAAAAAATCTGAAATGAAGAAAGTGGAAATGACTCCACAAGAGTTGATGGAGAAGCATCGCAAGGCATTGGGTGGAATGGAGAATATCTCTAAAATCTCAACCTTGATCACAAGTGGAACTGCATCGTTTGACATGAATGGTCAACAAATGCAAGGCTCAATTCTACGCAAGCAAAAAGCCCCCGGCAAAGAAGTGACAATCATGGATTTCAAGATGTTCAAGCAAACAATGATGACCGATGGAAATCAAGCTTGGAGAATGATGGGTCCACAAGTTCAGGAAGTGACCGAAGCCGATGAAAAGCAAGGTATGCTCGACAATGCACATATTGCGGAATCTGCTCGCATGCTTGAACTCGGAAAGACATTGACAATCAAAGGTCAAGAAGGAAATGCTATCATCGTAGAAGCAAAAGATGCTTCCGGTGATATTGAGACGATGTCTTTTGATGCAACAACATTCTTGATTTCCTCTGTGAAGAAGACTGCAAAAGGTCCACAGGGTGATATAGAAGTCACGCAATCATATGCCAATTACACCGAAGTAGATGGTGTGAAATTCCCCGGAAAATTCATTATCGAACAAGGTCTGATTGTCATCACGATGGATGGATTGAAATATCAGATCAATCAGGAAATCAAAGATTCGGAATTCAAACCTGAATAATTGTTCAAACTTAAATGAAGCAAGTATCCCCGCCGAAATGATATCAGCGGGGATTTTTTTATACTATACTTTTCAATTTATCGACTATTTTTCTGTGGGTCAGATCATAATGTACCGGCGTAAGTGAGACCCATCCATTTCGAACTGCTCCATCATCTGTCTCTATATCTGTTTCTTCCGGTACTCGATATGTTCCAACAATCCAATGATATTCTCTACCCATTGGATCCTTTCTGGAATCATAACTATCATCCCAATAAGAATTACTCAATCTGGTGATTCTCATTCCTTTGATTTCTTCTTTGGGAATGGCAGGCACATTCATATTCAAAATTGTATCTAAAGGAATATCCCAATTCAGCATCTCTCCAGCAACCTTTGCAGCATATTCAGCAGCTACAGACATATCTGCTTCAAGTGAAAAGGACGTCAGCGAAACAGCCAATGCAGGAATACCAATCATCATTGCCTCTGTTGCGGCAGATACAGTCCCTGAGTACATGACATTCACGGCAGTATTTGCACCATGATTGATACCGGAGACCACAAGATCCGGTTTGATTGTTAACAATGTTGAAACCCCCAATTTCACACAATCTGCAGGCGTCCCATTGACGGCATATCCAAAGAGATCACCGTCTCTTTGAAATGGCACTGCACGTAATGGAGCACTTACAGTAAGTGCATGACCAACAGCACTCTGCTGTCTATCAGGTGCAATGACGGTGACATTTCCAACCGTTTTCAAAGCTTGAACAAGCGCCAAAATTCCGGGCGAATCTATGCCATCATCATTGGTTATTAAAATATTCATATTAGGATCTCAGTGCTGCAAGTGAGGAAATAAGGGTTTTTTCTTCTTCAGTCAATCGTTCAGGAAAAACAATGTGAACCAATAAAAACAGATCACCAAATGCTTGGTCTTTACCATGAATTGGCATGCCAAAACCCTTCAATCTCAATTTTGTAGCAGGTTTTGTTTCAGGGGCGATTTTCACGGCGATAGTACCTTTCAAGGTGGTAAAATTAACTTGTCCACCCAATAATGCAGTATAAAGTGGTACTTCAACATCTGCTTCTAAATCCGAACCCTGAATTCTATAGATTTCATCAGGAGTAATATGGACTTTCACATGTATGTCATGTCCTTGACCGGAAGGAATATTAATCGTCTGACCATCCTTGATACCGGGTTTCAAACGAATTTCTCTTTGTTTTCCACCCGTGGTCAATTTTAGCGTGCAACCGCTATATGCTTGTTGAAATGAAATCGTGGCCTGCAATTCAGAAGTGCTTTTTTGAGGACGTGCTGACTTTTGTCCCGCTCCTGCATTATTGAAAATCGTTTCGAAGAAATCCGAAAAACCTGATCCACCCGAAAATTGAGAAAAATCATTTCTGGAAGAACCCCGATTCTGCCATGCTTGCCAATCAAAAGGACTTCCCGCTCCTCCTTGATGAGAATGGGTATTCCAACTGGATCCAAGTCTATCATATTTTTCTCTATTCTGAGGATCACTTAAGACTTGATATGCTTCATTGATTTCTTTGAATCTTTCTTCAGCTTTTGCATCACCGGGATTCTTATCCGGATGGAACTGTTGAGCCAAAGTTCGATAGGCTTTTTTTATCTCTTCAGGTTTGGCAGTTTTTGTTAGACCAAGCACTGAATAATAATCTTTAAAATCCATGATATAGGGTAATTGCTAAAATGGAGGGTGTTTTTTTGAAAAGTTCGGGCATATCAACGACTCCCGATAGAATTTGTTGTAACTGAATCGACAATATCCGATTATTTTCCATTGGTCAACTCAAGTTTTTTTCCGTAATTGTGACGGGGTTTATAATCGTATCCAAAAGCCAATGAAAAAATCCATATCAATTCATTCCATTCTTAGCTCTGCAATAACATTATTGCTCATGCTCCTCTGTGGATTACATGATATCCATGCACAAAATGGAAAATCACAAAACAGCGCAATTTCGGGCTATGCAGGACGGTATTTTCTCATAGGCTTTATGCAAAATGAATTGATCATTTTGCCAGGTGGCATTCGATTGACCATACATATTTCCACCATAAGGCCGACTAGTGTAAGGATTGCGGGACCAATCACAGGTCCATCACAGTATTTGCAATTGGCAGGAGATACCGTCGTAGAAATCACGGTACCATATGATAAAGTGGAAATGTATGAGTCAGAAAAGATACAGTCAAAATCAATAGAAATTGAATCCGATCAACCAATCTCTGTTAGCGGGATAAGTAGTCAATCATTATCAACTGATGGATATTCAGCCATTCCTGTGTCAAAATGGGGTCGAGAATATGTTATACATTCTTGGCCAAATGATATCTACATGCATGATGATGACCCACAAGGTAAAATTCCCCGCTCGAGTGAATTCATGATCATTGCTTCAGAGGATAATACTGTCATTGAATTTTCACCAAGAAGCACCACATTTGGACAAGTACAGGCAGGCGAATCAACCATCATCACCTTGAATAAAGGACAGTGTTATTTGGTTAAGTCGGATACCCTACCATCTGGCCAAGGTGATTTATCCGGTACAATAGTTCGAGGGGATAAACCCATCGGCGTATTTAGTGGTCATCTCAGAACTGCCATACCACTTGGTCTAACAGAGTTTGATAGCAAAAATCATCTCACAGAAATGTTATATCCCACCGAGCAATGGGGAAAATCATTTATCACCGTACCATTCACCAATGATGGTACCGGAGATTTCTTTCGTATTCATTGCAT
>Ga0172367_10002029_pt1 | contig 28490 bp, 23 predicted proteins | sample Lak10m_FD_114542 | JGI IMG/M metagenome (GOLD analysis project Ga0172367, IMG submission 114542) | Freshwater microbial communities from Kabuno Bay, South-Kivu, Congo - kab_022012_10m | ecosystem: Environmental > Aquatic > Freshwater > Lake | place: Democratic Republic of the Congo: South-Kivu...
ACACCGAGACCGATACCGACGAGGCCGACGACACCGAGAATGGTGCCGCCGCCGCTCGTCCCGCAGGGACGGGCCCCAAGAAGCGTCGGCGCGGGTCGCGGGGCGGCAAGGGTCGCAAGAAGAAGCCAGCCGGTGCTGCCGAGGGCGACGCCGATCACGACGTCGACAGTGACGACTCCGATGACGCCGATGACGCCGATGACCACGACGCCGATGGTGGCGACGCGGCCGATGATGCCTCGACCGACGACCGGCCCGAACTGCCCGAGCGGATGTCGGAGGGTCGGCCCTCTCCCGAGGCCGCCGAGGTGGCGCTGGTGCGCCGTCCCCAGATCGGCGACACGCGTCCGGCGCCGGCCGCTGCGGCCCCGGCCGTGACGATGCCGCACGGTCAGAAGGCGGGAGCCAACGGCAAGCAGCGCCAGAAGAAGCAGACGGCGGCGCCTGCAGCGGCTGCGGCGACTGCCGCACCGGCACCGGCGGGAGACGGAGAGGGTGGCTCGGGGGCGAAGAAGCGTCGCCGTGGAGGCCGCGGCCGCGGATCCGGATCGGGCCAGGGCGGCGAGAACGGCCGTCAGGGCGGCGAGAACGGCCGTCAGGGCGGCGAGAACGGCCGTCAGGGCGGCGAGGCCGATCTCGACGTGATCGAGCGGCGCAAGGGTCGCGAGCGCAACGGCCGACCGGTGGGTCGCTACATGATGTGCGTCCAGGTCCGCCCGGGGCTCACCCAGGTGGCCGTGCTCGAAGGTCGCAACCTCATCGAGCACTACGTGTCGCGTCCGGCCGACGACGTCAGCCAGATCCACGGCAACATCTACGTGGGCAAGGTCCAGAACGTGCTGCCGGGTATGGAGGCGGCCTTCGTCGACATCGGCACGCCCAAGAACGCGGTGCTGTACCGCGGCGACGTGCAGTACGACGCCGAGGACATCGTCGAGAAGAACAAAGAACCGCGGATCGAGCAGATGCTCAAGGCCAAGCAGTTGATGGTCTGCCAGGTCACCAAGAACCCGATCGGCGCCAAGGGTGCCCGCCTGACCCAAGAGGTCTCGCTGCCCGGTCGGTTCGTGGTCCTCATCCCGAACTCCAAGACCTACGGCATCAGCAAGCGCCTGCCCGACGACGTGCGCAAGCGACTCCGCAACATCCTCGACCGGGTCAAGCCGGCCGAGCACGGCCTCATCGTGCGCACGGCCGCCGAGCACGCCACCGAGCACGAACTGCGCGCCGACATGACGCGCCTGCTCGACCAGTGGGCGACCATCGAGGCCAAGGCCAAGAAGGCCCAGGGTCCGGCCCTGCTGTACCGCGAGCCCGAACTGGCCGTGCGGGTGATCCGCGAGGAGTTCAACGCCGAGTACCGCGGCGTGGTGATCGACGATCCCCGGCTCCACGAGGACGTGCGCGACTACGTCCACGCCTTCAATCCCGAGCTGTCCGACCGCATCGAGTTCTACGATTCGGCAGCCGAGGGTCTCCCGCTCTACGAGCGGTTCCATGTCCACGAGCAGATCCACAAGGCGCTCGACCGCAAGGTCTGGCTGCCGAGCGGCGGTTCGCTGATCATCGAGCACACCGAGGCCCTGACCGTCATCGACGTCAACACCGGCAAGAACGTCGGGACGACGAACCTCGAGGAGACGGTGTTCAAGAACAACCTCGAGGCGGCCGAGGAGGTCGCCAAGCAGCTGCGGCTCCGTGACATCGGTGGCATCGTCGTCATCGACTTCATCGACATGGAGATCAAGGAGAACCGGCGCCGCGTGGTCGAGGCCTTCCGGAACGCCCTGGCCCGCGACAAGACCCGCACCCAGGTCTTCGACATCAGCGAGCTCGGCCTGGTCGAGATGACCCGCAAGCGGATCGGGGAGGGACTGTTGGTGAACTTCGCCGACCGCTGCCCGAACTGTGAGGGTCGCGGGGTCACGATCGACCACGCCCTCCTGGAATGACCCGAACAGCTCCGAGATCGGGGTGGGAGTCGGCGTTTCGCTGGGGTAGGATCGCAGGGCTATGTACGCAGTGATCGCAACCGGTGGGAAGCAGCATCGTGTCTCGGAAGGCGAGCAGGTCCATGTCGAACTGCTCGACGCCGAGCAGGGCGCTGACGTCTCCCTCACTCCCGTCCTCGTGGTCGACGGCGGCGACGTGCTCGCCACGCCCGACCAACTGAAGGGCGCCACCGTCACCGCCAAGGTGGTCGGCTGGGCCAAGGGCCCCAAGATCAACGGTTTCACCTACAAGCGGCGCACCAACCAGCGTCGCCGCTACGGTCACCGTCAGAAGTACCACGTGATCGAGATCACCAGCATCAAGAAGGGCTGAGGCAGATGTCAAAGACCAAGGGCGGCGGCTCCACTCGTAACGGCCGCGATTCCAATGCACAGCGCCTCGGCGTGAAGGCGTTCGGTGGCAGCGCGGTCACCGCTGGGGCGATCCTCGTCCGCCAGCGTGGCACCCGGTTCCACCCGGGCAAGAACGTCGGCATCGGCGGCGACGACACCCTGTTCGCCCTCGTCGACGGCCAGGTCAAGTTCGGTGAGCGCCGCGGGCGCCGAGTGATCGACATCGAGCCGCAGGCCTGATCCACCGGCTCCGGCCGACACTGAAGTCTGTTGACTGCCCGGCCTCACGGCCGGGCAGTCGCCGTTTTCGGCCTCGGCGTCGGGAGCGCCCCGGTGGTCAGACCGGGGTGTCGATGCCGTGGGGGAGTTGCTCGGGCGGCCACCCGAGGAGGGTGATGGCCTGGCGGCAGGCGAACCTGTCGGTCATGCCGCCGACGTAGGCGACGGCGGAGAAGACCGGATCGTCGACCGTGCCGGGGAGCAGGTGCGGGTGGGCGGCGTAGTGCTCGACGAGGGCGCGGAGCAGGCTGACCACCGATGTGGCCTGCTGCCGGCTCTCGGGCCGCAGGTAGATGTGGTCGTAGTTGAACCGGCGGAAGGCGGCGAGGGCCTCGGCCGGACCGGCGGTCATGCCGATCCGTCCGGTGGTGGCCGCGGCGTCGATCATCCCGCGGATGAACGCACCGAGCTGCTCGCGGCGTGTCACGCCGCAGCGGTCGCGGACCAGCGCGGGGAGTTGGTCGGGGGTGACGACGCCGGTGGCGACGGCATCCTCGAAGTCGTGGCAGACGTAGGCGATGCGGTCGGCCCAACTCACCACCTCGCCCTCCGGGGTGGCGGGTGCCGGACGGCTCCAGGAATGGTTGCGGATGCCGTCGAGGGTCTCCGCGCAGAGGTTGAGCGGCACGAGGGTGACGTCGGCGCCCCAGGGGGCGTGGTCGAAGCCGCCCGGAAGGAACGGACTCAGGGCGTCTTCGCTCGCATGCCCGCCCGGGCCGTGCCCGCAGTCGTGGCCGAGGGCGATGGCTTCGGCGAGGGCGACGTGCAGGCCGAGTGCCCGGGCCACGCTCATCGCCACCTGGGCCACCTCGAGGGCGTGGGTCAGGCGGGTGCGCTGATGGTCGTCGGGGAACACGAAGACCTGGGTCTTGCCGGCGAGGCGCCGGAAAGCGGTGCTGTGCAAGATGCGGTCGCGATCGCGCTCGAAGCACGTGCGCCACGGATCGGGTTCCTCGTCGAGAGCCCGGTTCCCGGCACCGTGGCTGCGGGTGGCGAGCGTGGCGAGGAGGGTCGCCTCACGTTCCTCGCGGGCCTCACGGGTGAGCAGCAGGTTGCTCCCGCTGCCGGCCCACGAGTCGACATGGGCGAGGTGGATGTCGGTGCCGAGAGCGTGGCCCGACATCGTGCTCGCCCAGCGCTCGGCCCTCTCGGCCATGTCGGCAGAGATGGGGTCGGCCGAGGTGCTGTCGCTCGACGGGTGCTCGGCGGAATCCATGGCGTCAGCGTAACGACGGGGTGTGGCGGGGTTCGGGTCACCTGCCGCCGGTAGCCTCAGGAGGTCCTATGAGCGGGTTCGTCGACGAAGCGCAACTGAACGTGAAGGCCGGCGACGGCGGTGCCGGCTGCGTGTCGTACCGACGCGAGGGTCCGGTGGCCTTCGGTGGCCCCAACGGTGGCGACGGCGGCAAGGGTGGCGACATCTGGCTGATCGCCGACCGCAACGTGGCCTCGCTGCTGGCATTCCGCGACCACCCGCACCGCAAGGCCGACAACGGCGTGCACGGGCAGGGCAAGGATCTCCACGGCCGACGCGGCAAGGACCTCGAGGTCCATGTCCCCGAGGGCACGGTCATCACCGACATGTACACCGGCGAACTGCTGGCCGACCTCGCGAACCACGGTGACCGCTGGTTGTCGGCCGCCGGTGGGCGCGGTGGCCGCGGTAACGCCAAGTTCCTCTCCAACCGGCGCCGGGCGCCCTCGTTCGCCGAGCAGGGCGAACACGGCGAAGAGCGGTGGCTGAAGCTCGAACTCAAGCTGATGGCCGACGTCGCCCTGGTCGGCTTCCCGAACGTCGGCAAGAGCACGCTCATCAGCGTGATCAGCGCGGCCCGCCCGAAGATCGCCAACTACCCGTTCACGACCCTCGAACCGAACCTCGGTGTGGTGCGCGAACCCGGACTCACCGAGTTCGTCGTCGCCGACATCCCCGGTCTCATCGAAGGGGCGAGCGAGGGCAAGGGTCTCGGCCACCGGTTCCTCCGCCACATCGAACGGGCTCGCGTCCTGTGCGTGATGGTCGACCTCGCCGATCTCGACGGACCCACTCCCGAGGAGCAGGAAGCGATCCTGCTGCGCGAACTCGGCGAGTACCGGCCCGAGCTCCTCGACCGGCCTCGCGTCGTCGTCGGCACCAAGAGCGACTCGCAGGTCCACGACTGGGACCCCGCCGACCACGACGGCCTGCTCATCTCGTCGATCACCCGTCAGGGCGTGCGCGAACTCGTGTCCCGGCTCAGCGAGGTCGTGTTCACGGCCCGCCAAGAGCAGCCCGCCAACGAGGGCATCGTCATCATCCGCCCCCAGCAGGACGGTGCCCGTGTCGAGCGTCTCGACGAGCACGAGTTCCGGCTCATCGGCCGCCAGGTCGAGCGCGTGGTCGCCCTCAACGACGTCACCACCCCCGAGGCTCTCTCGTACATCGACCACCAGCTCAAGCGGCTCGGGGTCGGCAAGATGCTCGCCCGGGCGGGTGCCGTCGACGGCGACGTGATCTGGATCGCCGGCTTCAGCTTCGAGTACCACGAGGAACCCTGATGCGGGTCGTCGCCAAGATCGGCACGTCGAGCATCACCGACGGTCTCGGCGTCATCGACCGGGGTGTCATCGACACGATGTGCGACCAGTTGGCCGCGCTGCGGGCCGCCGGGCACGAGGTGGTGCTGGTCTCGTCGGGAGCCGTCTCGGCGGGCGTGTCGGCCCTCGGTCTGTCGGCGCGCCCCAGCGACATGCCGACCCTGCAGGCCATCTCGGCGGCGGGTCAGAGCCGACTGATGGAGACCTACAACCGGTCGCTCGACCGGCACGGTCTGGTCGCCGCGCAGGTGCTGCTCGTGCCGCACGACTTCGTCGAGCGCCGCCAATACCTCCACGCCCGCCAGACGCTGGTACGCCTCCTCGAGCTCGGGTGCATCCCGATCGTGAACGAGAACGATGCGATCGCGGCCGACGAGCTCCGCTTCGGCGACAACGACCGCATCGCGACGCTGGTGGCCCACAACATCGCCGCCGACCTGCTGGTGCTGCTCACCGACATGCCCGGCCTGTACACGAGCGACCCGCGGCTCGACCCGACGGCGACCCTCATCCCCGAGGTGGCGGCCGACGACCCCCTGCTGTCGGTGGCAGCGACGGCCTCGGGCAGCAACCGGGGGAGTGGCGGGATGAGCTCGAAGCTCTCGGCGGCGCGGATGGCGTCGTGGGCCGGCGTCCGTGCGGTCATCGCCAGTTCGGCCCGACCCGACGTCCTGGTCGACGCGGTCGCGGGCCGGTCGGTGGGCACGACCTTCCTGCCCAGCGACCGGAACCTCCCCGCACGCAAGCTCTGGATCGGCTTCGCCACGAACGTCGAGGGCGCGATCGTCGTCGACGACGGAGCCGTTGCCGCGCTCCGCGATCGCGGCACCTCGCTCCTCCCTGCGGGAGTCGTCGACGTGCAGGGCGACTTCGGCGAGGGAGCAGTGGTCGAGATCGTCGACCGAGCCGGCGACGTGGTCGCACGCGGCATCTCGGGGATCGACGCCGATGCGCTGCGTGCCGTGCGCGGCCGCCGTACCGCCGACCTTCCGGCGCACGTCGTCCATGAGGCCGTCCACCGCGACGACCTGATGCTGATGGCCTGACCGGTCGTACTCGCAGGTCAGCGGCGACGGCGGACCGAGCGCAGGGCGTCGAGTTCGGGGGCGCGCAGGCCCAGGAGGGCCGCGACGTAGACGGCGATGCCCACGACGGTGCCGGCCACCAGACGTCGTGCGGCGCTGAACCCGACGTCGCCACCCACCTGCCGGGCGGTCCACCACACGGCGATGCCCATCAGGGCAGAGGCGACGAGCATCCGACCCAGCGCGGTCGCGAGCGGGGCCCAGCGGAGTTCGGGGACCTTCCTCTGGGCGACCACGAGAGCGAGCGCGGCGCTGAGGAGGTAGGCGAGCGCGAACGACAGCGCCAGGCCGAGGATCCCGTACCGACCCACGAGCGCGACGGCGAGCACGATGTTGAGCACGTTCTCGACGAGGTTGAGGGCGAACGGCGTGCGAGCGTCGAGGTGCGCGTGGAAGAGGCGCACCACGAACAGGAAGACGCTCATGCCGACCAGTCCGAGCGAGAAGCCGGCCAGGGCCCGGGACGTGAGCTCGACATCGGTGGCGGTGACGTTGCCGTGCTGGAACGCGAGTCCGATCAATGGACGGCGCAGGACGAACAGACCGACCCCGGCCGGCATCGTGACGAGCGCGATCAGGCGTACGCCCAGCGAGGTCCGCTCGACGAGTCGGTCGTTGTCGCGCTGGCGGATCGCCCTGGTCATCTCGGGGAGGAAGGTGGTCGCGATCGACATCGCCAACAGACCGTGCGGGAGGACGAACCAGAGATAGGCGCGGGAGTAGGCGAAGATCGAGCCGTCGCCGCCGCGGAGGAGGTTGCGGACCACGAGGATCGAGACTTGGTTGGCGACGACGTAGCCGAGAGCCCAGCCGCTCAGGGAGCGGAGTTGCGCGACGGCGGGATGCCGGAGGTCGAGACGCGGGCGCACCCGCACACCGGCCGCGTGCACCGCCGGGAGCAGGGCGAGTGCCATGACCGCGATCCCGAGGGTGGCACCGCCGCCGAGCAACCAGCGGAGGTCGGCATCGGCGAGGACATCGGCGAGGGTCGGCGTGCGGTCGGTGACGGCCGGGACGAGAGCGAGCGAGGCGATGACGACCACGTTCGACAGCACCGGCGCCCACGCCGCTGCGAAGAACCGGCCGCGGGCGTGCAGCGACGCCGAGGCGAGAGCGTTGAGCCCGTAGAACAGGATCTGGACGAGGAACAGTCGGGCGAGTGCGGTGCCCACCGAGCGGTACTGGCTGGCGTCGACCTCGTCGCTCACCATCAGCGAGTAGAGACGGAAGACGAGCGGGGCCGCGGCCACGGCGACGATGGTGAGGGCCGTGAGGGCGAGGACGGCCGCCGAGACCACGGCATCGGCGCCCTCGCGGTCGTCGTCCTCGTGGAGGCGGGTGAAGAGCGGGACGAGACTGCTGCTCAGCACCCCGCCGAGGAGCAGTTCGTAGATGATGTTCGGCGTGCCGTTGGCGAGGTCGTACGCATCGGCGACGGCGCTCGGGGTGCCGAGCACCGCCCCGAGGACGGCGACACGTGCGAGGCCGGTGAGTCGGGAGACCGCCGTTCCGGTGGCGACGGCCACGTTGGAGCGGAACAGACTGCTCAACGCGGGGACCGTCCGTGGTGGCGCACGTCGCGAGGGTAGTCGCTGACGATCGTGCGGGGTCGGTGTCCGATTCAGCGGCGTCAGGGGCAGGCCGGTAGGGTGCCCCGCATGGCTCATCGCTTCGAGAGCGTCCAGCAGGTCCGTGAGGGCCTGAAGGACGTCAACTACCTGGCCGACGACGGTATCGCCGGCGTCGCCTACCTCGCCGACCGGCTCGGCAAGCCGGTCCTCGTCGAGGGTCCTGCTGGAACCGGCAAGACCCAGCTCGCCAAGAGCATGGCCGAGCTCACCGGGTCGCGGCTCATCCGCCTCCAGTGCTACGAGGGCCTCGACGAAAGCAAGGCGCTGTACGAGTGGAACTACAAGAAGCAACTGCTCCGCATCCAGGCCGACAAGAACAGCGACTCGTGGACCGAGGTCCACGACGACATCTTCAGCGACGAGTTCCTCCTCACCCGTCCGCTGCTCGAGGCGATCAGCGCTCCTGATCCCGTCGTGCTGCTGATCGACGAGGTCGACCGTGTCGAGGTCGAGACCGAGGCGTTGCTGCTCGAGATCCTCTCCGAGTACCAGGTCTCGATCCCCGAGCTCGGGACGATCACGGCCAAGCAGATCCCGATGGTGTTCCTCACCTCGAACAACACGCGCGAGCTCAGCGAGGCCCTCAAGCGTCGCTGCCTCTACCTGCACGTCGACTACCCGCAGATGGAGCGCGAGAAGGAGATCGTGCTCACCCGCGTGCCCGAGGTGGGCGAGAACCTCGCCGACCAGATCGCTCGCATCGTGCGTAGCATCCGCCAGCTCGACCTCAAGAAGGCACCGAGCGTCAGCGAGACCATCGACTGGGCGCGCACCCTCGTCCTGCTCGGCATCGAGAACATCGACGCTCAGCAGGCGAAGGAGACCCTCCACATCCTCCTGAAGTACCAGAGCGACATCGCGAAGGCTGCCAAGGAACTCTCGGTCGACAAGTAAGGCATCACGTTGCTCGACCTGATCGCCGGATTCGTCGCCGAGCTCCGCAACGCGGGGCTGCCGGTGTCGCTGACCGAGAACCTCGACGCGCACGAGGCCGTGCAGCACATCCCGATCGAGGACCGCGAGACGTTCAAGTACGCACTCGGCGCCACCCTCGTCAAGAACAGCGCGCACTGGCGCGCGTTCGAGACCGTCTTCGAGGTCTACTTCAGTCTGCGCGGGCCCGAGTACAAGCTCGTCGAGGGCGACGGTGAGATCGACGAGATGTGGCGCGAGATGCAGGAGCAGATGCGCCAGGGCGACGGCAAGGGATCATCGGGCGGGCTCGACTCGCTGACGCCCGAGGAGATCGCCCAGATGCTCATGCAGGCGCTGATGAACGGCGACCAGGCGATGATGCGGGCGCTGGCCAAGCAGGCTGTGCAGCGCTTCGCCGGTATGGAACCGGGTCGGCCGGTGGGCGGGACGTACTACCTGTACCGCACGCTGCGGAACCTCGACCTCGACGGCATGCTCGAGAAGCTGATGGAGGCGAGCAAGCAGGAGGTCGGCGGTGAGCTGACCGACCTCGAGGAGCGTCTCGAGCGCGACGAGTACAACGACCGCATCGAGCAGTTCAAGAAGGAGATCGAGGCCGAGATCCGCCGCCGCTTGGTCGCCGACCGCGGTGCCGAGGCGATGGCCAAGACCCTCCGCAAGCCGCTGCCCGAAGACGTCGAGTTCATGCACGCGTCGCGCGACGAGATGGTCAACCTCAAGAAGGCGTTGCAGCCGCTGACCCGCAAGCTCGCCGCGCGTCTTGCCCGCAAGCGGCGTCACGGTCGCAAGGGGCCGCTCGACTTCCGCAACACGGTGCGCCACAGCCTCAGCTACGGCGGTGTGCCGGCCGAGCCGAAGTTCAAGTACCCGCGCCCCGCCAAGCCCGAGCTGATGGTGATCGCCGACATCTCCGGATCAGTGGCCGCCTTCGCCCGGTTCACGCTGATGCTCGTGTACGCGATCCAGGGCCAGTTCTCCAAGGTCCGGTCGTTCGTCTTCATCGACGGCATCGACGAGGTCACCGAGTACTTCCGTGGCGAGGACGACATCTCGAACGCGATCCATCGTGTGAACACTGAGGCCGACGTCGTGTGGGTCGACGGACACAGCGATTACGGGCACGCCTTCGAGGTGTTCTGGGAGCGGTACGGCAAGGACGTCGGCCCCAAGACCACGGTGCTGCTGCTCGGCGACGCCCGGAACAACTACCACGCCAGCCAGGCGTGGGTGGTGAAGGAGATCCGCCAGAAGGCACGGCACGTGTACTGGCTGAACCCCGAGCCGCGGAGCTACTGGAACACCGGCGACAGCATCGTGGGCGACTACGGCACGCACACCGACGGTGTCTACGAGTGCCGGAACCTCCGCCAGCTCGAGTCCTTCGTCGAAAAACTCGCCTAACCCCACCGATCTCGGCGCGTTCCGTTCCGGTTTTCGGGACTATACGGACCGAGATCCGGCGAGCGACGAGGTCAGGACGGCGCGGATCCGCCGGGCCACACCCGCCGGCGCCTCGGTCACCTGTCGCCAGGTCACGTGGACGACGACGTATCCGTGGGCGACGAGGTCGGCATCCCTCGTCCGATCGAACTCGAACTGGTTCCGATCGAGGCCGTGGGATCCCCAACCGTCGCACTCGACGACGACGTTGGTGCCGTCGATGAGGAAGTCGACCTCGTACGACGCGACCGTCGCGTGGAAGGTCGCCGGCGGAAGGTGGAAACGACGGAGGAGGTCGGCGAAGCGGATCTCGAGGAGGCTGTCGGCCGGGAGTTGCTCGCCGTGCCAGCGGTCGAGTGCCTCGCGGAGGGCGACGACGCCTCCTCGGCCCTGCCGACTGTGCCGGCCGATGGTGTCGTCGACTTGGCCGGGCGTCAGGCGCTGTTGGGCGAAGAAGTGTGCCATGAGTGGCAGGACGGACCAGCGGTCGACCGCGCCGAGATCGACGAGCGTGCGTGTGGCGCGGGTGACGGGGATGCCGAGGATCTCGGTGGGAACGAGGTCTTTGGCGTCGCTCGGCCGGTGGAGGCAGATGTCCTCCGTCCGTGGACAGCGGCCCCGGCCGCCGATGGTCACGTCGATGGGATCGGAGGTCGGCCGATCGAGGCCCCACAGCCGCGCTGCCGTGCGATGCGATGCCATGGCGCCCGACCCTGCCGACCAGACCGATGCGAGGACCCGTTGCTCGAAGGTCTCTGGCGCCCCCAGCAAGCGGACGACGTACGGAGACAACTGCTCGACCTGACGTGTCGAGATGGCCCGGTACCAGGCCGACCGGCTGATTCCGGCTGCGGAGGCGTGATCGCGGTGGATCAGGCCGTGGTGAGCGGTGGCGATGTCGTCGAGTCGAGCGAGTTTCATACCCGCGCTGGGCACGGCGAGATGCGCCCGACGGAAACCGCCACGATCTCGGTCCGCATAGTCCCGAAAACCGGAACGATACGCGCCGAGATCGGTGGGGTGGCGGTGGGGGGGGTTAGGTGCGCTGGTAGTTGGGGGCTTCTTTGGTGATCGTCACGTCGTGGGGGTGGCTCTCGTTGCGGCCGGCGGTCGTGACCTTCATGAACCGAGCCCCGGTGCGCAGGTCGGCGAGAGTGGCAGCCCCGGCGTAGCCCATCCCGCTACGGAGCCCACCGACGAGTTGGTAGACCACGTCGCCGAGGGTTCCTGAGTAGGGCACGCGGCCCTCGATGCCCTCGGGAACCAGCTTGCGCGACTGCCCGGCCAGCTGGCTCTGCCCACCTTGGGCCGTGGCGTAGCGGTCGGCGCCGAGGCCCTGCATCGCCCCCATCGACCCCATGCCGCGGTAACTCTTGTAGCGACGGCCCTCGAACAGCTCGAGTTCGCCCGGCGCCTCGTCGGTGCCGGCGAGCAACGACCCGAGCATCACCGTTCCCGCCCCTGCGGCGATCGCCTTGACGATGTCACCGGAGTAGGTGATCCCACCGTCGCCGATGATCGGGATGCCGAGTCGCACCGCGGCGAGTGCCGCGCCGTGGATCGCCGAGAGCTGGGGCATCCCGGCTCCGCTGACGACCCGGGTTGTGCAGATCGAACCGGCGCCGACCCCGACCTTCACGGCATCGGCACCAGCCCGCACGAGCGCCTCGACGCCCTCCTCGGTGACCACGTTGCCCGCGGCGATCGGCAGGTCGGGCCACGCCGACCGGATCCGCTCGATCGCCCGGATCACGCCCGCCGAGTGGCCGTGCGCCGTGTCGAGCGCCACGGCATCCACGCCCTGGGCGACCAGCGCCTCGACACGCTCCTCCAACTCGGCGCCGACACCCACGGCACCCACGCACCGCAGCCGACCGGCCGCGTCACGCGTGGCGTGGGGGAACTCCTGCGACTTGAGGATGTCCTTGACCGTGATCAGCCCGGTCAGCCGACCGTCGGCATCGACCAGCGGCAACTTCTCGATCCGGTGCTTCTGGAGGATGGCCTTGGCCTGATCGAGGGTGGTGCCCTCACCCGACGTCACCAGCCCCTCACCCGTCATGAAGTCGGTGACGGGCCGGGCGTAGTCGGCCGGCTCGCAGAACCGGGTGTCACGGTTGGTCAGGATGCCGATGAGCCGTCCGGTCGGATCGGTGATCGGCACCCCGCTGAACTTGAATCGCCCCATCAGCGCCTCGGCCTCGGCGAGGGTGGCGCTCGGCGGCAGGGTCACCGGATCGGTGATCATCCCGCTCTGGCTGCGCTTGACCTTCTGGACCTCGGCGGCCTGATCGGCGATCGCCATGTTGCGGTGGATGACACCGATGCCGCCCTCACGGGCCATGGCGATCGCCATGCGTGACTCGGTGACCTTGTCCATCGCGGCGCTGACGAGCGGGATCCGGAGCTCGATACCGGCAGCGAACACGGCACTCGTGTCGACGGTGTCGGGCAGCACCTCGCTGTAGCCGGGCACCACCACCACGTCGTCGAAGGTGAGCGCCTCGTAGCGGCCGAAGAGTTCGTCGTTGCTCATGGGTGGGCTCCTTCGAGAGAGGTCGGATGACGGCGGGCGCAGAGATCGCGGAGGGTGTTCACGAGGAGGCGATGCTCGACGGTGTGGACCCGGGCTTCGAGATCGGCGAGCGACTCGCCCGGCACGAGGGCGATGGTCTCCGTGGCGAGCACGGGCCCGTCGTCGACCCCTTCGTCGGGAACGAGGTGCACCATGACGCCGGTGTGGGTGCGAGTGCCATCGAGGCCCTCCGCATGGGCGCGGGCGATCGCCCCGGTGCCCGGGAGTTCGCCCGGGAGCGCAGGGTGCAGGTTGACCACCATGTCGGGGAACCACCCGAGGAAGGCGAGGGTCAGGAGGCGCATCCACCCGGCGAGGACCACGAGATCGGGATCGAAGCCGCTGACAACGTCGGCGAGGCGGGCGTCGTAGCCCGCACGGTCTTCGCCCTCGCGGCGGCCGACGTGGACCCCCGGGACCCCTGCCGCATCGGCTCGCTGCAGCGCCCGTGCATCGCGCCGGTCGCTCACCACGGCCACGACCTGGGCCGGGAGCGCTCCCGCCGCACATGCGTCGAGGATCGCCTGCAGGTTCGAGCCGTTGCCGGACGCCAGCACGACGAGCCGAGTGACCGGGGCGGCGCTGCTCACCGGAGGTGGACCTTCCGTGCACCGTCGCCGACGAGTTCGCCGATCACCCAAGACTCCTCGGGGATCAGACTCCTGACACGTTCGAGCTCGACGGGGCTGCACACGACGACCATGCCGACACCCATGTTCAGGGTCCGGTACAGCTCATCGTCGCTCATCCCGACGGTGAGCTCGCGGACGAGGCGGAACAGCGGCGGCACGGGCCACGACCCGAGCCGGATCACCGCGTCGATCCCGTTGGGCAACACACGGGGCAGGTTGTCGGGCAGTCCGCCGCCCGTGATGTGGGCGAGGGCCTTGGCCGATCCGTCGCGCAGCAGGGCGTCGAGGACGGGCAGGTAGTTCCGATGGGGTCGCAACAGCGCCTCACCGAGCGGCACGTCGAAGCCCGGCGGAACCGTCTCCATCGGCAGCCATTCAAAGACCTTGCGCAGCAGCGAGTAACCGTTCGTGTGCGGTCCGTTGGAGGCGATGCCGACGAGAAGGTCGCCGGCCACGAGCGCGCGGTGCGGGAGCATCTCGGCGCGCTCGACGACCCCGACGAGGGTGCCGGCGATGTCGAACGCACCCGGTGCGTACACGCCGGGCATCTCGGCGGTCTCGCCGCCGAGCAGCGCGCAACCGGCCGCCTCGCACGCCTGGGCCATGCCGGTCACGACGTCGGCCACCTGATCGGCGTCGAGCTTGCTGCTGGCGATGTAGTCGAGGAAGAACAGCGGCCGGGCACCCTGGACGAGGACGTCGTCGATGCAGTGGTTGACGATGTCCATCCCGACGCCGCGGTACTGGCCGAGACGCGCTGCCAACTCGACCTTGGTCCCGACACCGTCGGTGCTGGCGACGAGCACCGGGTCGTCCATCCGGACGAGCTCGCGGGCGCTGAACGCCCCACCGAAACTGCCGACACCGCGGAGCACGGCGGGTCCGTGCGTGCGCTCGACGGCAGCCTTCATGTTGTCGACGGCGCGGGTGCCCTCGTCGATGTCGACCCCAGTGGCGGCGTACGAGGTGAGTGCGGCACCGATCGATCGCCACCCGATGTCGCGCCTGACCTGCATCCCGTCGAACGAGATGCCTGCCATGCGGCAGTACGCCGCTCCGCGGGCAGCGCCGAGGTCGTCGCCGAGGCCGGTGACCGCGACGACCCGTCCGCCGGTGGTGGCCGTGCCGTCGGTGCCGGCCGGGAAGACGAGCGACGCCGCGTCGTCGTCGCCCCAGGTGATCGTGTCGCCGGTGCGCGGGGTGCCCGGATAGCCCGCAGCTGCGGCGACCACGGCGCACGAGGCGCCACTCGCGGCGATGCGTTCGACACCGATCCGGCCGTTGGCACAGGCGAGGGCGAGCGTGGCGAGGTCGTCGTCGAGGAGGGGCAGGACCGCCTGCGTCTCAGGGTCACCGAACCGGCAGTTGAACTCGAGGAGTCGAGGGCCGTCGGGCGTGAGCATCAGCCCCGCGAAGAGCACCCCGATGTAGGGCGCGCCGACCGATGCGAGGTGGTCGAGCACGGGTTGGACGAAGGTCGCGGTGAGCGCATCGGGGTCGTACGGGATCGGAGCGGGGGCGTAGGCGCCCATCCCGCCCGTGTTCGGCCCGGTGTCACCCTCGCCGATCCGTTTGTGGTCCTGGGCAACAGGGAGCGCCCGCGCCACGGTGCCGTCGCACATCGCCATCAGGCTGCACTCGGGGCCGGTCAGCATCTCCTCGAGCACGATCGGGCCCTGTTCGAGCAGGCTGCGGATCGCCTCCTCGGTCGAGGCGTCGTCGTGCGGGACGACGACGCCCTTGCCTGCGGCGAGCCCATCGAGCTTGACCACCACCGGTCGGCCGAACTCGCGCCACCAACCGAGGGCCTCGTCGACCGAGCTGGCGAGATGGAAGGCAGGGGAGGGGATGCCCAACTCGGCGGCGAGCGTGCGGGTGAACCCCTTCGAGCTCTCGAGCCGGGCGAGCGCTGCCGTCGGGCCGAAGCACGGGACGCCCACGTCCATGCAGCGGTCGGAGACCCCGGCGACGAGGGCTGCCTCGGGTCCGACGATGACGAGGTCGGCGTCACCGTGGGTGAAACCGTCGGGGAGGTCGGCAGCGAGGGTGGCGTCGTGTCCGCCACGACGGCACGCCCACACGATCGCCGACTCGCGTCCCCCGGTCCCGATCACGAGGACCTTCACGAGAGCACTCCTTCGAACGCGCTCTTCGTGGCGGCGTCGGCCACGGGCATCGGGTACTGACCCGTGAAGCAGGCGTTGCAGTATCCGGTGCTGCTCCCACCGCTGTCGGGCTCGATGGCCCGCATCATCCCTTCGAGCGACAAGAACGCGAGCGAGTCGGCGCCGATGTGCTCACGCATCTGCTCGAGGTCGAGGCGTGCCGCCATCAGGTCGCCGTCGTGGCCCATGTCGACACCGAAGTGGCAGGCGTGGGTGATGGGTGGACACGTGATCCGCAGGTGCACCTCGGTGGCCCCGGCGTCGCGCAGGAGCTTGACCAGCGGACCGGCGGTGGTGCCGCGCACGAGAGAGTCGTCGATCATCACGACGCGCTTGCCCTCGAGGTTCTCGCTGAGGGCGTTGAACTTCAGCGCCACGCCGCGCTCGCGCAGTTCCTGCGTCGGCTCGATGAACGTGCGGCCGATGTAGCGGTTCTTGATCAGCCCGTCGTTGTGGGGGATCCCGCTCGCCCGGCTGTAGCCGATGGCGGCAGGGATGCTGCTGTCGGGCACCGGGATGACCACGTCGGCGTCGACCGCCGATTCGCCCGCCAGTTCCTCGCCGAGACGCTGGCGCACGTGGTGCACGTTGCGGCCGGCCCACACACTGTCGGGCCGGCTGAAGTACACGAACTCGAAGGTGCACCGAGCGGGCTGAGCGGCCGGAGTGAGCGCCTGCCGCCGGGTGATCTCGGCGCCGTGGAGGGTCACGATCTCGCCGGGTCCGACCTCGTCGATCTCGACGCATCCGAGAGTGTTGAGCGCACAGGTCTCCGACGCGACGGCCCATCCGCCCTGGGGGAGGCGACCGACGCTCATCGGGCGGAAGCCCCACGGGTCGCGCACGGCGATCACGCGGTCGCCCACGAGCACGACGAGCGAGAAGGCCCCCTTCCACGACGGCAAGGTGCGCTCGATGCGTTCCTCCCACGTGCGTCCTCCGGCTGCGGCGAGCATGAGGGTGATCACCTCGGTGTCGCTGGTGGCGGTGAGGCCGAACCCGCGTGAGAGCAGTTCGTCGCGCAGCGCCGGGGCGTTGACGAGGTTGCCGTTGTGGGCGACGGCGAGAGGACCGTGCATGGTCTCGACGAGGAACGGCTGGATGTTGCGGTGGGCGTTGGCGCCAGTCGTGCTGTACCGGGTGTGGCCGATGGCGTGGTGGCCCGTGAGGGTCGCCATCGTGGCCGGGGTGAACACGTTCGCGACGAGGCCGGTATCCTTGTGCATCCTGACTCGCGACCCGTCACTGGTGGCGATGCCGGCCGCCTCCTGGCCGCGGTGCTGGAGGGCGAAGAGTCCGAAGAACGCCAGCTGGGCGATGCCCTCGCCGTGGGGTGTCGACACGCCGAGGACACCGCACTCCTCGCGGGGAGCATCGTCGGCAGGGTCGTGCCCGGGTCGGCGTCGCAGGCTCACGGGGCTGTCGTCAGGAAACATGGCGGAGGCTTTCCGTGATGCGCGGGCCGACGGGGTAGTCGCCCGGGACGAAGGTGGTGGAGGTCAGTCGCTCGAAGGCGTCGATGTAGCGGGCCGATGTCTGGTGCCAGACCTCGTCGGGCAGCGCGGGTGGCTCACCGTCGCCGGTGTACCCCGCGTCGAGGAGAGCGCGCCGCACGACTTCCTTGTCGAGGCTCTCGGGCTCGTCGCCGGCCGAGAGGCGTTCCTCATGACTCGCGGCCACCCAGTAACGCGACGAGTCGGGTGTGTGCATCTCGTCGATCAACATCACGTGACCGTGCGAGTCGAGCCCGAACTCGTACTTGGTGTCGGCGAGGATCAAGCCGGCCTCCGCAGCGCGCTCCTGACCGCGCCGGAAGAGCAGGAGCGCGGCCTCGACGACCTCGCCCCAGATCCGGGCAGGGACGAGTCCGCGTTCGACGACCTCGGCGACCGTGAGCGGCACGTCGTGGGCGCCGTCGTTGCCCTTGGTGGTCGGCGTGACGAGAGGGTTCGGCAACGGTGTGTTCTTGCGGAGACCGTCGGGGAAACGGTGGCCGTAGATGGTGCGCGCCCCCTCGGCGTACTGGCGCCAGAGGGACGTCGTGGTGACACCGGTGATGTGGCCGCGGACGATGACCTCCACCGGGAGCGGACTGGCCGCACGGGCCACCAACACGTTGGGGTCGGGCACCGAGATGACGTGGTTCTGCACGATGTCGGCGGTCTCGTCGAACCACCAGGCCGCCAGTTGGTTGAGCACCTGACCCTTCAGCGGCACACCGGCGATGATCCGGTCGAAGGCCGAGAGCCGATCGGTGGTGACGAAGAGTCGGTCGCCCGAGTCGAGCCGGTACGAGACACGCACCTTTCCGTCGCGCCGGTCGGCGAGCGGCAGGTCGATGTCGAGGAACGGGTCGCGGGGCCGATGGTCGTACGGCATCTCAGAGGCTCCTGGCGTGTTCGACGCCACGGCGGAACAGTTCGAGTCCGAGTGGCCGGCTCACCCGATCGCGGTGGAGCGGGTGCTGGCGGGCGACCACGTGGTTCTCGGGATGGGGCATCAGGCCGAGCACGAGACCCGACTCGTCGCACACACCCGCGATGTCGAGCACAGAGCCGTTCGGGTTGTGGTTGGTGTACGTGAGCGCGACCTGACCGGATGCCGCCAGTGCCTGTACGTCGGGGTGCACGTACCGTCCTTCGCCGTGGGCGATGGGGCACTCGAACGGGTCGAGGTCGCGGGTCCAGACGCAACGGCTCGCGGGCGCCGTGAGGCCGACCCATTCGCACTGGAAGCGTCCGCTCTCGTTGTGGGCGAGAGCGCCGGGGAGGAGACCGGTGCCGGTCAGCACTTGGAACCCGTTGCAGATGCCGATGACGGGTCGGCCGGAGTCGACGAAAGTGCGGAGCCGTTCACCGACGCCGTGGATCAGTTCGAGCGACCACATCCGGCCGGCACCGAGGGCGTCGGCGTAGCTGAAGCCACCGGCCACGACCAGCATCTCGGCCCGGTCGAGGACCTCTGGCTCGGCGAGCAGTTCGGCGAGCAGGACGATGGTCGGGTCGGCGCCGGCGAGGTGCAGGGCGAAGGAGACGTCGGTGTCGCGGTTCGTCCCCGGAGCGGCGAGGACCAGTGCTCGCGGGTGGGCGCTCATGGCTCGGGTGCTCATGACTCGGGTGCTCATGACTCGGCTCCGCTGCGGGTGAAGGCGGCGACGGCGGCGTCGAGCGACAGGTCGAGACCGCAGCCACGGATCGCCGCCATCGGGCTGACCCGCCCGACGACGTGAACCGGTTGGTCGACCACCTCGCGGAACCACTCGAGGTCGTCGGGAGCGATCTCGCACACGAAGCGTCCGCACGACTCGGAGAACAGTGCGGTCGTCGGCGAGGGATGGGGGAGCGTCTCGATCTCGACACCGAGTCGCCCAGCGATGGCCATCTCGGCGAGTGCCACGGCGAGGCCACCCTCGCTCAGGTCGTGGCACGAACGGACCCGACCGGTGCGGAGTGCGGCATGGAGTCGGCGATACCGGGCGAGCGCATCGGGGACCGGAGCGGGCACGACGTCGGTTGCACGGGCCGACGAACCCGCATCGCCCGACTCGACCATGCGGAAGTGACTGCCTGCGAACTCGACCTCGGTGTCGCCGATCTGCACCAGCAGGTCGCCGACCTCGGCGAGCACGGGCACGACCGTCGCGTCGGCATCGGGCACGTGGGCCATCGCCGTGATGACGAGGGTGGGCGGTACCGCGTGGCGCAGTCCGTCGCTGCCGAGGTACTCGTTGTTCAGCGAGTCCTTCCCGCTCACGAAGGGCGCCCGGTAGGCATCGGCCGCGTCGCAACACCCCTCGACGGCCGTCACCAGCTCGCCCATCGTCGTCGGGCGCCGCGGATCGCCCCACGAGAAGTTGTCGAGGAGACAGACCATCGACGGATCGGCGCCCACGGCGACGACGTTGCGCATGGCCTCGTCGACGACGGCATGGGCCATCCGCTCGGGGTCGTGGAGACCGAACCACGGGTTGACACCGATGCCGAGGGCGATCCCGTGGGCGTCGGCCGGAGCGGCGAGCACCGTGCCGTCGGCGTGGGCATCGTGGGCGACTCCCACGAGGGGGCGCACGACGCTCGCACCGCGGATCTCGTGGTCGTACCGGCGGACCACGTGCTCCTTGCTGGCGATGTTCGGGTGGGCGAGCAACTGCAGCAACACAGCGGTGGGGTCGGCGCACTCGGGCGCGGTGGCGGCACCGCGGTAGGGGGTCGGGAGTTCGGCGGTGAGGGTCCGCTGCGGTCGTCCGTCGTGGAGGAAGGCGGTGTCCATCTGCAGCACAAGCAGATCGCCCGCCCGCACGGTGAGCACGCCGTCGCCGGTGAAGGTGCCGAGCGAGCAGACCTCGACACCGTGACGTGCGCAGATCGCCTCGAGGCGCTCCCAGTTCGCGGGCGGCACGGCGAACACCATGCGTTCCTGGGCCTCGCTGAGCCAGACCTCCCACGGCCGCAGACCGGGGTACTTGAGCGGAGCGCGCAGCACGTCGACATCGGCGCCGACGCCCTCGGCCATCTCGCCGACGGCGCTCGAGAACCCGCCGGCACCGCAGTCGGTGACCGCCGTGTAGAGCCCGTGGCACTCGGCCATCGCGTCGATGACCAGCTTCTCGACGATCGGATCACCGATCTGGACGCTCGCCCCTGCGACCTCGCCCGTGGTGGCGTCCATGGTGGCGCTGCTGAAGGTCGCGCCGCGGAGGCCGTCGCGACCCGTGCGGCCGCCCATCGCGACCACGAGGTCGCCCGGTCGTGGTCCGGGGAGTTCGGGCGCCTCGACAGCCACACCGATGCACCCGGCATAGACGAGCGGGTTCGCCGTGTATCCGGGGTCGTACAGCACGGCGCCGGCCACGGTGGGGAGCCCGATCTTGTTACCGTAGTCGGCCACACCGGCCACCACGCCGCTCTCGACGAGTCGCGGGTGGAGCACTCCTTCGGGGAGGCGATCGGCGGCGATGTCGGTGGGGCCGAAGCACAAGACGTCGGTCACGGCGATCGGTGCGTGCGAGGTGCCCATCACGTCGCGGATCACGCCGCCGACGCCGGTGTTCGCTCCGCCGAAGGGCTCGATGGCCGACGGGTGGTTGTGGGTTTCGGCCTTGATGGCGAGGGTCGTGCCGGGTACGAACGAGACGATCCCGGCGTTGCCGACGAAGGCGCTGCGCACGAACGGAGCCGCCAATCGGTCGGTGCTGTCGCGGAGCTGCCGCAGCAGGGGAGCGATCTCGGTGCCGTCGGGCGTCACGACCTTGGCGCGGAACGTCTTGTGCGAGCAGTGCTCGCTCCAGGTCTGGGCGAGGGTCTCGAGTTCGACGTCGGTCGGCTCGCGACCGACCCCGCGGTAGTGCTCGGCGATCACGGCGAGCTCGGCCGGGTCGAGGGAGAGTCCTCGCTCGCGGCTGAGAGCGAGGAGCTGGTCGTCGTCGAGCGTGGTCACCGTCACGTGGTCGACGGTGCGATCGGCCGTGGCGTGCTCGTCGATGAAGTGCGGGTCGATGGGGGCGGGTGCCCACCTCTCGATGACCGGGTTCGACAGGAGACGGCTGGCGAGGAACGCGGCCTCGGCGTCGGTGCAGCCGTGGAGCACGACGTGGCGACCGGTGGCGACGGCGACATGCGGTAGGCCGACCGTCCGCATGGCGAGGTCGATGGCTGCCGCCGCAGGGTCGGTGACGCCGGGGAGCAGTTGGGTGTCGATGCCCGACCCCGGATCAGGCTCCCCCCACACGCCGATGCGGAGGAGTGGATGGATCAGCAGGGCCTCGACGGCGCGGCGGTCGTCGTCGCTGAAGGTGGCATCGAAGACGACGACGTCGGCCACCTCGACCGAGGTCAGTGAGGTCACCCCGAGGGCGTGCGCATCGGCGAGGAGTGCGGCGTCGCGGGGGTCGGGGTCGGTCGTGCGGAGGGTGAGTCGAGAACGATCGGCCACCGCGCCGACCCTACGAGGGGCCGTCGGTCCGCCCCTCGCGCGCGGACGAAAAGTAAGCCGGAGTGGTGCGGGGGCTAGCGTCGGGGTCCGTGACCCGTCTCGTCCTCGTCCGCCACGGTGAATCGAAGGTGACCGTCAACCGTGTCATCGGCGGTCCCCGCACCTGCAGTGGCCTCTCCGATCTCGGTCGTCGTCAGGCCGAGGCGCTGGCAGCGCGGTGGTCGGCGCACTCCGAGTTCACCGCCGATGTCCTCGTCGCCAGTCAGTACCCGCGCGCCCACGAGACCGCCCAGATCGTGGCTCACTCGCTCGGGATCGACCCTGAGGCGATCGAGCGCGACCCGGGTTTCGGCGAGCACGACCCCGGGCCCGTGTGCGACGGCATGTCGTACGCCGATTTCACCGAGCGCTTCCGCGATGTGGCCGTCGGCTGGGACCATCAGGATCCGTTCGCGACGACCTTCCCCGAGGGTGAGACCATCGCGGCGTTCCAGTTCCGGGTCGGTAACGCCGTGCGCGGTCTCCTCGACCGGCATGAGGGCCGCACCGTCGTGGTGGCCTGTCACGGGGGTGTCATCGACGCTGTCCTGCGCCTGGTGCTCAAGGCGCCGGCGATGGGTGCGTTCGAGATCCACACGGTGAACACGAGCATCACCGAACTGCTCCTGGCCAAGCCCACCACGTGGCGACTGGTCCGGTACAACGACTCGGCACACCTCGCCGGCCTGCCGGCCAACACCCCGCCGGCGGGCTGACCGTGGCACGCCGGCCCGTGGTCGCGGTGGTCGGCGCCGGCTCGGCCGGCTCTGTCGTGGCGGCGACGCTCGCGGCGTCGGGTCGGTGTGAGGTGATCCTCCTCGAGGCCGGGCCCGACCTCGTCGCCGGCCGTCGCCCGGAGTCGGTCGACGGCCCGTCGTTCGTCTCGGCCATGGCCGAACCCGGACTCACCTGGGATCCGCTCCCGGCGGTGAGGGTCACGGGCCAGGCACCGCGCCGCTACGTCCGTGGCCGCGGTATCGGTGGGTCGTCGGTCGTCAATGCGATGGTCACCCTTCCCGGTCATCCCGACGACTACGACGAATGGGAACGCGACCTCGGCTGCGATGGGTGGGGCTGGACGGAGTTCGCACCGTGGTTCGACCGCGTCCGTGCCGTGCAGAGCCTGATGCTCGCGTCGGCCGACGAGATCGGCGTGGTCGGTCGGGCGCTGGCATCGGCCGATCCGCGCACCGAGGCCGCGCTGCTGACCCGCGACCCATCGGGCCGACGCGTCACGGCGGCCGATGCGTTCCTGGCTCCGTGGCGGACGAGCGATGCGCTCACCGTTCGCCCCGACGCCGAGGTGCGAAGGGTGCTGCTCCGAGGTCGCCGTGCGGTCGGAGTCGCGTTGGTCGACGGCACCGAGATCGAGACCGATGCTGTCATCGTCTGCGCCGGTGCGGTGCACTCGCCGGCCGTGCTGCTGCGCAGTGGCGTCGACCGCTCTGCGATCGGGCGCGGTCTGCAGGACCATCCGTCATTCCCGGTGACGCTCGGGCTGCGCTCCGGCGGGTCCAGCCGGTCCGGTACTGCGGGTGGTGCTGCGAGCTCCGTCCTGTCGGTCGGCGCCCTCCTCCGATCGGCGCACCGTGACCCCGACGACCTGCAGGTCTTGGCGATGGAGGAAGCCGACCCGACCGTGCCGGGATACGGAGTGCTGCTCGGCGCGGTGATGCGCGTCTGGTCGCGGGGGAGCGTGTCGCTCGGTGCTGATCTCGACGGCCCTCCGTCGGTCGACTTCGCGATGCTCGGCGACGAGCGCGACATGGACGCCATGCGGTCGGTGGTGCGGCTGGTCGAGACGCTCGTCGATCACCCGGCGTTCGAGGAGATCGGCACCGTCGTCCCGCATGCCACCGACGACGACGCGATCAGGGCGGTCGTCGGCGACTACGTCCACGCGACGAGCACCTGCCGGATGGGTCGTGCCGACGACGACGCGGCAGTGGTCGACACCGCGGGCCGGGTGATCGACCATCCGGGGCTCTGGGTCATCGACGCATCGGTCATGCCGCGTGTTCCGCGTGCGAACACCCACCTGCCCACGATGGCGCTCGCGCTGCGACTCGCCGATCGCTGGCTCGCCGACCTCGCCGACTGACCGGGCACGCCGACTGGCCGGGCACGCCGACTGGCCGGGCACGCCGACTGACGGGTCGTGGCCGGGTGATGCGGCAGACTGGGCCGATGGCAGCGGGTCACGAGTCGTATCGCAAGGGCATCCACGAGCTGGGCGACGGTTGCCTCGCCTATCTGCAGCCCGACGGCAGTTGGGGCTGGAGCAACGCCGGGCTGATCGTCGGCGATGGAGCATCGCTGCTCGTCGACACCCTGTTCGACCTGCGTCTGACCAGCGAGATGCTCGACGCGCTCCGTCCGTTCACCCGGACCTCGCCGATCGGCACTCTGGTCAACACCCACGCCAACGGCGACCACTGCTACGGGAATCAGCTCGTCGACGGTGCCGAGATCATCGCGTCGGCGGCGACGGCGCACGAGATGAGCGAGGTGCCGGCCTCAATGCTGCATGCCCTCAACAACGCCCCCGGTGCCGTCGGCGAACTGTTCCGCCACTTCTTCGGGTCGTTCGACTTCGACGGCATCGAGACCCGGATGCCGACCCGCACCTTCGAGGGCCGTCTCGAGATCGAGGTCGGCGGTCGCGTCGTCGAACTCGTCGAGGTCGGTCCGGCGCACACGAGCGGCGACACCATCGTGCACGTACCCGACGCCCGCACCGTCTACACGGGCGACATCCTCTTCATCGGCGGTACCCCCATCGTGTGGGCGGGCCCGCTCTCGAACTGGGTGGCGGCGTGCGACCTGATGCTCGGCCTCGACGTCGAGCAGGTGGTTCCGGGGCACGGTCCGGTGACCGACAAGGCCGGCATCGTTGCCGTGCGTGATTACCTCAGCTTCGTCGACGCCGAGGCCACCGCTCGGCACGCGGCTGGTCTCGACGCCTGGGAGACCGCTCGCGAGATCGCCAAGGAGATTGGCGCCCGGCCCGACTTCCGCGGCTGGAGCGAGTTCGGTCGGGTGGCGGTCAACGTCGACACCGTGTACCGCTCGCTCGACCCCGGGCACGTGGCTCCGAACGTCGTCGAACAGTTCCGTCGGATGGCCGAGCTCGAGGGCTTCGTCCCGTCGGCCTGACGGGAGCGACCGGCCCGACGGGCCGGGTCACCCGGCGGCGTACGAGTCGTCGATCTCCGGGGCACGGCGTCGCGGAGCGATGCCCTTGCGGGTGCGGACGCTCTTGCGGACCGCCAGCACCCACCCGGCCACGACACAGCCGCTGAACGCGAACCACTGCAGTGCGTAAGAGAGGTGAGGGGGCCCGCCGTCGAGGTTGGGGAAGGCCACCGGCACGAGCCGACCGGCCGTCTCGTACCGCATGTCGGTCTGGTCGAGATAGACGGGCAGCACCGGCTGATCGAACTGCTGCGCCAACGCCCCGAGGTCGACGCGCCGGATCTGGGTCAGTGCCTGCGAGCCGTCGTCGCTCGGCTGGCCGAGCCCGGCGGTCTGAGAGGTGCGGATCCGCCCGGTGATCGTGACCGTCCCGCTCGGCGGCGGGGGCAGGGCATCGGCCGAGGTGGCGAAGCCGCGGTTGACGACGACGACCGTGCCGTCGTCGAGGAGCAGGCCGTTCACCGGGTCCTGTCCCGCCGAGCCGGCCTGGCTGACGTTGACGACCGTGAACTGCGGTGACGCGAGATAGGTGCCCGTCGCCTCGACCTGGCGCCACTCGTGGTCGGTGAGTGAGGCGTCGCCCTCGGCGCGCAGATCGGTGATGTCGACCACGTCGGCCGCGGTGCGGGCCCGGACCTCGGCCTTGAAGGCATTGCGCTGGTCGAGCCGCGACAACTGCCAGAAACCGGCGGCCACCATGCCGGCGATCGCGGCAGCGCAGAGCAGGTGGAAGCCGATCCACCGGGGGGTCGCGAGGAACCGGTACATGCACCCGCGACGCTAGCGGCGGGGTGCTCCGCTGCGGGGTCGTCCGTCGGCGAGGGGCTACGGTGCGGCCCGATGGAACCCGACCAGATCACCAGCGAATGGCTCAGCGGCATCCTCGGCGCCGATGTCCGCATCACGGCCGAGACGCGGATCGGCGACGGTCTCGTCGGGATGAACATGCGCTATGCGCTCGAGGTCCCGGCCGGGAGCGACCTGCCACACAGCATCATCGCCAAGTTGCCGTCGCCCGACCCCACGAGCCGGGCCACCGGCATCGCGCTGCGGAACTACGAGCGTGAGGTCAAGTTCTACGAGCAGATCGCCCCGACGGTCGACATCTGCGTGGCCCGCTGCTGGCACTCCGCCTGGGACGAGGCCACCGGCGATTTCGTGCTGTTGCTCGAAGACCTCTCACCCGCCGAGCAGGGCAACCAGATCACTGGGTGTTCGCTCGACCTGGCTCGCCGGTCGGTGCTCGAACTCGCTCGCCTCCACGGTCCGCGCTGGGCCGACCCGACCCTCGACGACATCGAGTTCCTCCAGCGCCGTGGCGCGGGCGACGCCGAGCAGCTCCAGATGATCTATTCGATGATGCTGCCCGGGTTCCTCGCCACCTACTCGCGCCACCTCGATGCCGAGGGCATCGGACTCGTCGAGCGGTTCGCGGCGCGGATCCCCGATTGGCTCGCCGGACGCGACCTGCCGCTCACCGTCACCCACGGCGACTACCGCCTCGACAACCTGATGTTCGCCAGCCCGGCCGGCGGCCACCCGATCGCCACGGTCGACTGGCAGACGCCCGGCCACGGCCAGGCCACGGCCGACATCAGCTACTTCATGGGCGCCGGCCCGCTCACCGACGACCGCCGTGCCGCCGAGCGTGGACTGCTCGACGAGTACGTCGCCGCGCTCGCCACCTACGGCGTGACCGTCGATTCCGGCGAGTTCTGGCACCACTACTGCCGCGACGCCTACGGCGGAGTGGTGATGTCGGTCGTGGCCTCGCAGATCGTCGGCGCCAGCGATCGCAGCGAGGCGATGTTCACGGCGATGGCCACCCGTCACGTACGTCACGCTCTCGACCTCGGTGCCGAGTCGTTGATCTGACGCGGCCAGACTGGCCTCGATGGAACTGCCCGACTTCCACATCCCGCACTCGGAGAAGATCGAGTGGATGGTCGAGACCAACGGCTGGGCGCTCGAACCCGTTCCGGCCCGCTCCGACACCGATCCGCCCGTCCCGGGGTACGCCTACTCGATCGGCTTCCCCGAAGCGTTCGGTTTCCCCGAGGTCGTCGTGGTCGGCCTGACCCCGTCGACCGCGAACGACCTCGTCTCGGTGGTTGCCGACCTCCTCCGCTCGGGCACGGAGATCCCGGTCGGGGTCGAGTTGCAGGGTGTGCTCGACGGCGAGTTGCGTTGCGTCTTCGTGGCCCTCGACGACGACGTCGCCCACGCCCTGCTCCCGACCGCCCGGGCCTGGCGCAAGGGCGCCGCCTTCACCGCCGTCCAGATGCTCTGGCCCGACCGCAACGGCTTCCTCCCGACCGAACCCGGCTTCGACCGCCGTCTCGCCGCGGCCCAACCGATCCTGGCCGAGTCATGACCCCTGTCGCCGGCCCGCTCGTGGTCTTCGACGGTGACTGCGGCTTCTGCACGCGCAGCGTCGAGTTCGGTCGCCGTCGGATCCGCCGGATGCCACCCGCTGTGCCCTACCAACGTGCCGACCTCGCCGCCCTCGGTCTGTCCGAGGAGGCGTGTCGCACCGCCGTCCAGTTCGTCACCCCCGACGGCCGCAGCCTGGCCGGCGAGCGAGCTGTCGCCGCCCTTCTGCGCTCCGCCGGCCCACCGTGGTCGCCGCTCGGTGTCGCCCTCGCCCTCCCCGGCATCCGCGCCCTCGCCGGCGTGGCCTACCGCTGGGTCGCGCGGAACCGATTCCGCCTCCCCGGAGCCTCCGACGCCTGCGCCCTGCCGACGACAACGACCGCAGCAACGCCGGCGACCGAGCCGTCGACCGACTGACCACTCCGGCCGGGCTGGCCAGCGCCGGTTCAGGCGGCGCGGATGCGGGGTGGTCCGTGCACGGTTTCACCTCCTCCTGGTCGGGTGACTCGCAGCGTCCGATCAGCGTCGAGCCGCAGCCGCCAGCCACCTTCGTGTGCGAGGTGATGGTGCTTCGAACACAGCGGGAGCAGGTTGTCGATGTCGGTGCGTCCACCGGTCTCCCACGGGTGGAGGTGGTGGATGTCGCAGTGCTCGAACGCGGTGTCGCAGAGCGCGCAGGTCGGGTAGAGCACCCGCAGCGCGCGCCGTTGGTGCCGGTTGGCGAGACGCTTCTCGCGTCCGAGCAACAGTCGTCGCCCGTCAGCGGAGACGATCACCGGGGTGACGGTCCCGAGGCAGGCCCACCGTCGGATCGTGTCGACCGGTAGTCCGCTGTCGGCGAGTCCGAGTCCGAGATCGATCCGTGAGTGGTCGTGCCGCCCGTCGAGGAAGGTCTGTGCGTCGATCACGACGGTGATGTCAGGCCCGAGGTTCGGCCCGACACCCACGTCGGAACCAGTCCCGTTCTCCTCGCTCGCACCAGTCGCAGAGCGTGTGCCGTTGATGAGGGCCATGAGCGCGTGTGCGGCGAGGAAGTGCTGTCGTTCGATCGGATCAGCCGGCGCGCCGTCAGGGATCCCGCCACCGTGGAAGAGCGCGTCGACGGCTTTGCGGATCCGGGCGTCGAGACACAGGCCTGATTCGGGGTCGAAGCGTCCGTCGAGTCGCCACATCCCTTCGACGTCTTTCCACCACTTCAACCGCACGGCGCGCTTCTGCCGCTCCAACCGCGACACCCCGTCGTCATCACGAGCCTGAGCAGCGAGTCGGTCGACGAGTGCCCGGAAG
>Ga0172367_10002035_pt1 | contig 28462 bp, 26 predicted proteins | sample Lak10m_FD_114542 | JGI IMG/M metagenome (GOLD analysis project Ga0172367, IMG submission 114542) | Freshwater microbial communities from Kabuno Bay, South-Kivu, Congo - kab_022012_10m | ecosystem: Environmental > Aquatic > Freshwater > Lake | place: Democratic Republic of the Congo: South-Kivu...
GAACCGCATCAAGTACGGTGCCTGCTGCGTCTCCAATTACAACGGCCGCGACGGCACCATCACGCCCCGCGAACTGGCACGGGTGCGCGTGATCGCCGGCACCGGCTGCGGCCTGATCACCAATCAGGGCGCCTATCCCGACCCCTGGGGCGAGGGCAAGGCCTACTTCCGCCAGGTCGCGATCCACGACGACAAGTTCCTGCCGCAGTTCGAAATGATCGCGCGCTACATCCACGACGCCGGCGCCATGGCCATGCAACAGATCCTCCACGCTGGCCGCTACGGCGGCATCGATCTTGGCTATTGCATCCAGCCTTCCGTGGTACCGCAGACACTGCCGCATTTCCGTCCGCCGCGCGAAATGACCAAGGAGCAGATCGCGGTCACCGTCAAGCAGCATGCTGATGCCGCCAAACGCGCAATTCGCGCCGGCTTCGATGCCACCGAGATCACCAGCTTCATGGGCTACCTGCTGGCCAACTTCAATTCGCGCTTCACCAACCAGCGCACCGACGAATACGGCGGCTCGGTGCAGAACCGCGGCCGCTTCATGCGCGAACTGATCGACGCCATCAAGCAGGCCACGCCCGACAACCCGCTCTCGGTGCGCCTCAACGGCGCCGAACTGATGGACAAGTGGGGCGGCAACACCCAGGATGAATCCTTCGAGTTGATGCAGCAGGCCGTCGATTGCGGTGTGGACATGATCTCGGTCACCGTCGGATGGCAGGAGGCGCCAGAGTCTTCCTTCGGCCGCGACGTCGAACCCGGCTACTGGAACTTCCTCTCCGAAAAGGCCAAGAAGATGTTCCCCAATGTGCTGGTGGCCTTCGGCAACCGTTTGCCCGATCCGGCGATGGCCGACCAGTGCGTGCGTGACAATATTTTCGATTACTGGGAAGTCTGCCGTCCGCTGCTGGCCGACCCGGAGATGATCCACAAGGCCGCCGAGGACCGCATGGAAGAAGTGCGGCCCTGCATCGGCTCGCTCAACTGCCTGTCGCGGCTGTTCCGCGACCTGCCATACACCTGCACCATGAACCCGATGCTGGGCCACGAAGTCGAGCCCGAGTACCACGTCACCGAGGCCACCGAGAAGAAGCGCGTGATGGTTATCGGCGCCGGGCCGGCCGGCATGGAGGCCGCCATCACGGCGCGCCGTCGCGGCCATTCGGTTACGGTGTTCGACAAGAACGACAAGATCGGCGGCAACCTCGCCGCCTACGCCGCCAACGACCTCGCGCGCCCGGCCGACCTGCAGAGCGTGATCGACTACTACGGCGTGATGGCGAAGAAGCTCGGCGTCGAAGTGCGCTTGAACACCGAGGCCAACGCCAAGTTCATGCGCAGCATCCTCCACGAATACGACGCCTGCATCGTCGCCGCCGGCGCCCGCACCGACCTCGACTCGTTCAAGTACATGCCGGGCAGCGAGACGCTGATCGATGCCCTCGACGTCGCCCACGGCAAGAAGACGGTGGGCAAGCGCGTGGTGATGATCGGCGGCGGCATGATCGGTCTGACGATTTCCGAGTTCCTGCAAAAGGCCGGCCACGAAGTCACGGTGGTGGAAAAAGAGAAGCGCGTCGGCGGCGACATCATGCCCACCTTCAAGTGGCGCCATACCGCCTGGGTGGATGAACTCGGCATCAAGACCATCTGTTCGGCGGAACTGGTGAGTGTCACGGCCGAGGGCGCGACAGTGAAGTCGGCCAAGGGCGTCGAGCAGTTCATTCCCTGCGACAACGTCATCGTCTCCAGCCCCCGCCGCGCCAACCACGACCTGTTCTACGAATTCCAGTGGATGATCGACGAACTGCACGGCGGGGGTGATGCCACGGTGCCGCGCGGCCTCGACGCGGCGATCCAGGAGGGCTACAAGCTCGGCGTTCGCATCTGATCGGAGGCGGCCATGGCCTATAGCGCACATGTCGATACATTCACCCGCGACAACCTGCCGCCGTCCGAGGCGCAGCCGGAGTTCCTGTTTGACCTGCCGGAACTGAAATTCCCCGAGCGCATGAATTGCGCGACGGAACTGCTCGACCGGCATGTCGCGGCAGGCCGGGGAGGGCGGGTCTGCATCCAGGCGCCGAACCTGCGCTGGACCTACGCCGACCTGCAGGAAAAGGCCAACCGCATCGCCAACGTGCTGGTCAATGACATGGGGATCGTCCCCGGCAACCGCGTGCTGCTGCGCGCGCCGAACAACCCGATGATGGCCGCCTGCTGGTTCGCGGTGATGAAAGTCGGCGCTGTCGCCACGGCGACCATGCCGTTGCTGCGCGCCAAAGAACTCAAGCATGTCATCGCCAAGGCGAAAGTCAGCCACGCACTGTGCGACCTGCGCCTGGCCGAGGAACTCAAGCTCGCCGCCGCCGAATCGCCCGACCTGAAACACATCCTCTGGTTCAACGATGCCTCGCCCGACGGGTTGGAAGCCGCGATGGCGAAGCAATCTGCCGAATTCACCAATGTCGATACGGCACGCGACGACACCTGCATCCTTGCCTTTACCTCGGGTACCACCGGCCAGCCCAAGGCGACCATGCACTTCCATCGCGACGTGATCGCGCCCTGCGTCTGCTGGCCGCCCCATGTGTTGCGGCCGACGCCCGACGACATCTTCATGGGCACACCGCCGCTGGCCTTCACCTTCGGCCTCGGCGGCCTGCTGCTGTTTCCGCTGCACATCGGCGCCTCGACCGTGCTGCTGGAGCAGGGGGCGCCGCAGGACCTGGTCGACGCGGTGCTGAAATACAAGGCCACCATCCTGTTCACCGCACCGACTTCCTACCGCGCCATCGCCGCCATTGCCGGGCCCTTGCGCGGCAGCAGCTTGCGCAAATGCGTCTCGGCCGGCGAGGCGCTGCCGGCGGCGACGCGCGCACTGTGGAAGGAGGCGACCGGCATCGAGATGATCGACGGCATCGGCGCCACCGAACTGATGCACATCTTCATTTCCGCCGACGAGAAGGAAGCGCTGCCCGGCGCCACCGGCAAGGTAGTGCCCGGCTACGTCGCCTGCATCATGGACGACGAGGGCAAACCGGCCAAGACGGGCGAGATCGGCAAGCTGGCGGTCAAGGGGCCGACCGGCTGCAGGTATCTGGCCGACGAGCGCCAGGCCAGCTATGTCAGGAACGGCTGGAACTACACGGGCGACGCCTACGCACTGGATGACGACGGGTATTTTCACTATCACTCGCGCACTGACGACATGATCATCTCGGCCGGCTACAACATCGCCGGTCCCGAGGTGGAGGACGCGCTGCTGCGCCACCCCAAGGTGGCGGAATGTGGCGTGATCGGAGCGCCCGACGAGGAACGCGGCCAGGTGGTCAAGGCCATCGTCGTGCTGCGTCCCGGCAATGAGCCGACGCCGGAGACCGCGAAGGAACTGCAGGACTACGTCAAGCAGAGCATCGCGCCTTACAAATATCCGCGCCAGGTGGAGTTCGTCGCCAGCCTGCCGCGCACCGAGACCGGCAAGTTGCAGCGCTTCCGCCTCAGACAAACTTCCCAAGGAGACAGCAAGTGAAGGCAAAGACCCTGGTTCCCCCCGGCTGGCCATTGGCCAAGGGCTATGCCCACGGCGTCACCACACGTGGGCAGATGGTGTTCGTCGCCGGCCAGGTCGGCTGGGACGAGAAATGCGAGTTCCCCGGCGATGACATCGTCAGCCAGGCCGAACAGGCACTGAAGAACATCGTGGCGATACTGGCCGAAGCCGGCGCCAAACCCGAGCACATCGTGCGCATGACCTGGTATCTCGGCAGCAAGGAGGAATACTGGGACAAGCAGAAGGAACTCGGCGCGGTGTTCCGCCGCCTGATCGGCCACTACAACGCGGCGATGACGGCGGTGCAGGTCGCTGGTTTTGTCGAGCATGGCGCCAAGGTCGAGATCGAAGCGACGGCCGTGATCCCCGACTGATACGGATGGACGATGAGCGTTGGCAACGCATCCTGGCGCACCTGCCCGCGGTCGAGCAGGCTGACGGCGCGCCGCTGGCGGTGGCCTTCATCGCCGGCGAGGAATTCGTTGCCAAACGCGGGCGCGCCTGGCTCTGGTGGCCCGGCGATCGCCAGCGCGCCACCGGGCCGGTGCCCTTCGCCGGCAATTACCCGGATGACTGGGGCCTGCTGCTGGTGATGAACGAAGCGGCTATCGCAAAAGTCGGCGCTGACGGCACGGCGTGCATGGCCCATCTTGCGCGCCTGCTCGACATCAAGCCCTTCGTCCTGCGCCAGCGCGACGAGCTCGACGCATCGGGCGTGCTCGAATTCATTGAAACCCTGGAACTGGCAACGCCCAAGCACTGATGACCACAGTAATCGAAGAGACCGAACAGATGTTCGGCGACATGAGCCAGTGGCAGTCCATGCTCGACCGCCAGCGCGAATTGTTCGTTGATATGGATTCCGGCTCGCGGCTCGGTTTCGTTTCGCGCGAGGCCTCGGGCATCCTGCCGGGCAAGCATCGCGAGGGTGTGCAGGTGGTGACCGAAGTGCCGATGATGGCCTGGGAGGTAAATGACGGCGCCATGTCGGCACGCATCGAACGCTTTGCCGGGCTCTCCGCGACCCGCGTCGACATCCTGCTGGTGGTGGATCGTGAGGCCATGGACACCATGCTCGCCGAGCTGGGCGGCGACATGCTGAGAACCATCAAGCGCCTGATCCGGCGCGGCAACATCATGTTCTTCCTGTGCAAGAACAAGACCCAGTTGCAGGACGCCGGCTATGAGGACTTCCTCGAATCGCTGGGTCTGGCTTTCATCGGAGCCTGCCGGTGATTTTCATCAACCCGCGCGGAGCACCGGAACTGGCCTGTGACCATTGCGGCTGCCGCTGGGTCGACCGCCTCAAGGGCAAGGCCTACTGCTACGAATGCGGCGAAGAGATCAGCGACGAGGCGATCGCGGAATTCCAGAGGGCCGCGACCGAATTCGCGGCGACGCATACGCCGCCGGCCGGCGACTGACACCGCTCGCCGTGTCGCCAGCGCCGACTTTCATCCGCCGCTGAACCATGTGGCAGCCGCCGCAGCGCCTTGCCTTCAAGGCCACGCCGGGGCGCATCCCGACGCGTGAAGAGGCTGCCGCTTCGCGCCTCTTCAGCCCTCTGAGCCATGGGCCCTTGCAGCTGACGTCGCGCACTTGGGTGCCGGCCATGGTGCCCTGGCGCGCCGATGCCGATGGCCATGTCACCGATGCCGTGGTCGAATGGTATGCGCGCCTCGCCGAGGGGCAGCCCGGCGCCATCGTGATCGAAGCCACCGGCATCCGTGACGTGCCCAGCGGCCCGCTGCTGCGCATCGGCCACGACCGTTACGTGGCGGGCCTGCGCAAAGTCACCGAGGCCATCCACCGCCACAGCGACGGCCGCACGCGCGCCTATGTGCAGCTGATCGACTTCCTTGTGGTCAAGCGGCGGCCGCTGCGGGCAAGCTTCCTCGAACGCTTCCTGCGCATCACCGACCGCCATCGGGCCGCGCTCGCCATGGCCGGTGCCGATGACAATGCGGTACGCGCGCGGCTGGCCGCGCTCGACGACGCGGCGCTGCAAGCCGTGCTGGATGCGCGCGAATGGGAGGCCCTGCAAAAGGGCGCCCGCGAGCGGGTCACCGATGTCGACCTGCCGCACATCCGCGACCTGCCCCTGCTGCTGCCGGGGCTCTTTGCCGGCGCGGCGCAGCGTGCGCGCGAGGCAGGCTTCGATGGCGTCGAACTGCACTACGCCCACGCCTACACCATGGCGTCTTTCCTTTCGGCGACCAACACTCGCGCGGATGGCTATGGCGGCAGTGTTGCCGAGCGCGCGCGTCTGCCGCTGGAGGTGTATGCCGCGGTGCGGGCGGCGGTCAGCGCCAACTACGTGGTCGGTTGCCGCATGTTGAGCGAGGAATGCATCGAGGGCGGCAGCGGCATCGATGACGCCGTGTTCTTCGCCCTGGAATTCGCCCGCGCCGGCATGGATTTTCTATCCTTCTCGCGCGGCGGCAAGTTCGATGACGCCAAGCAGCCCAAGGTGGGCGATGCGGTCTATCCCTATACCGGCGTCTCCGGCTACGAGTGCATGCCCTCCTACCTGTCGGACGAGCAGGGGCCCTTCGGCCGCAACCTGGAGCCCACCCGGGCGCTGCGCGAGGCACTGCGCGACGACGGACTGGCAACCCCCGTCGTGGCGGCGGGTGGCATCCACAATTTCGAACAGGCCGAGCGCGTATTGGCCGAGGGCATCGCCGACATCGTCGGCAGCGCGCGGCAAAGCCTGGCCGATCCGGGCTGGTGGAAAAAGCTGCGCGAAGGGCGCGGCGCCAAGGTGCGTCAGTGCGAATACAAGAACTACTGCGAAGGACTCGACCAGAAGCACAAGGAAGTCAGCTGCCAGCTCTGGGACCGTGTCGGGCTCGACGAGCCCGGCGTCATGCGCAGCCGGGACGGCAAACGGCGGCTGGTGGCGCCGGAGGATTGGTAACAGTCCGTCCTGCTGGTGGTGGCGTCAAGGCGGCTATTTCATTCCGCTGAGCTGGAAGGGGGCCCAGTGAAAAGGGTGGGGCCGCTTGGCAAGCTGCCGGAGCTGCGCTGCTTGCAGCGCGTGGCTTGCATCGCTGTCACCAAGGCGTTCGTAGAAGGCTTCCATCAGCTCTGCGGTCGAGTCGTCGGCCACGGGCCACAGGCTGGAGACGATGCTGCGCGCTCCGGCGAACAGGAATCCGCGATTGAGCCCGACGACGTCGTCACCCTGTGCGACCTTGCCGAGGCCGGTTTCGCAGGCCGACAGCACGACGATTGCAGCGTCCAGCCGTAGGTCATAGAGTTCGGCGGCAGTCAGCCTGCCGTCATCGGTCGCGTCGGCGGCGAGCATCAATGCTGAATCGAGCGGGCGCTCCGGCGTGAATACGCCGTGGCTGGCGATATGCAGAAGGGGGTATTTCGGTCCGAGCGATTTCAGGCGCCCTTCGCTGGCTTCGGCGCGCAGGAAGATGCTGACCTGCGGACGGGTGGCGCTAATGCGTTCGACTTCCTTCTGCGCGCCGGGAAGATCGAGTCTGGCGTCGCGCAGGTCCGGGTTGCCGAACGCGAGCATTGGCCCGGCCAGCGGTCGCGGTTTGAGGAACTTCAGCAGTGATGCGGCTGGCAACAGTCGCAGCGTTTTGCGTTCAATGAAATAGGCGGTGCCGTCATGCATGGCGGCAAAGGGTGCGTAGTGGAGCGCACCGTGCGGCACGATGCTCAGCCGGGGCTTGTCGATCAGTGCTTCCAGCGGTCGCAGGAGGCGGTCGTACAGGCTGCGCGCACCGGCAAGGTGGTCATTCGCTGCCGGATTCGACAGTGCCTTGCGCCAGGCACCGATCGTGTCGACGAGACCCTGACCATCGAGGATGCGCGCCTGGACGCTGTTCCGCGTCAGCACGAAGGCGACAAGATGCCGGTCATCACCGAAGAATTCGACCAGCACTTCGTCAGCGTCGAGCATGCTTTGCAGCTCCGTCAGGTCGGGGACGGAAACCGCCACCAGCGAGGCCACCTCCGGATCTGTCCGCTGCAACTCGCGACGCGCTTCGAGCAGCAGGTTGCGGGCGCTACGGGTGCCAGCCGGGCCCGCTGACATTGCGCTGGTATCGGGTTCGATGGCTCGCAGCCTTTCGAGCCGGGTGAGGATTGTGTCGCTGGCGCGGCGGGTAGGCAGACTTCGTCCTGCCATCATGTCTACCAGTGCGCGGGCCTTGCCACGTTCAGCGTAGATGAATGCTTCATCGGCACGGCCGAGATCGACCAGCTGGCGTACGAGGTCGACATAAATCCTCTGCCGACCACCGGCATAGGCGATCTTTCCGGCTTCGTCATGGATGCTGGCGCGTTGCGCCTCCAGTACCTCGATCGCCCTTTTCCATAGCGTGACTGCAGTAGTGCGATCGCCTTCGGCGAGCGCCACCCGTCCGCGATCGTAGAGCAGCAGGTAGTAGATTCCCCCGAAGCCTTCGATACGTGCATCGGCTAGCAGCGCGTCGAGGTAGCCCCTGGCCTGGACCAGCTTGCCGGCGCCAAGCAGCGCACGGGCTCTTACGTACTCGTTCTCGATTCGCCCGAGGCGCCGCGCTTCGTCATAGTCGTGGGAAAAGATTTCACCGAGTACGGCGGTTACCGGGGTACCGATGTCGTTGTTGAGACCCCAGATGGCCTCGACCAGGGAATTCTTCTCGATCAGGGTGGCGCGGTAGGCTGCCTCGAATTCCCCAAGCGCCAGATAGGTCTGGCTCATCCAGTAGCGGATCGGTGCCTGCTCCTCGGCGGGAATCATGTTGCCGAGGCCGCCAATCAACATCTGTTCGAGTTCGGCGAGGTGGCGTCGGCTTTCCGTCGCGCTGCCTGCCTTGGCGTAAGCCGTGGCCAGCACGCCCTGCACCGGAATTGCCATGGCATTGCTCAAGTCAAAACGTGCCGCGCCACCGAGCGCGGTGTACAAGCCGCCGAACAGTCCTACCGGGCGGATCTCGCGATTGGCGAGGATACGGTAGGCCTGCGTGCCATCCTCGATGGCACGCACCGGATTGCCGATCTCCAGCGCGAGTTCGGAGCGACCTGTGTGGATGACATAGTCCCAGTAGCGGTCGTTCATAGCAAGCAGCGCGTTCGCCATGATCTTGTCGCGATCGCGCTGCATGCGCGCGTAGCACTCGTCGGCGACACCGAAGCGTCGGACTTTCAGGTAGCTGTCGCAGGCGTAGTGGAGCAAGCCAGGATCAATAACGTCCGGCCGGGCCTTGGCAGCATCGAGCAGGTCGATGACTGCCTTGAACTTCTGCTCGCTCCACAACTGGCTGATTTTTCGCTCGTCAAGGACGGCGGATTCGGCATGCGCAGTGAGCGACAGCACAGCCAGCAGAGCGCTGCCGCAGACAAGTACAACCACAGCTTTTCGAAACATGTCGTACATTTTTCCGGGCGGCTTACGGTGCGGAAAATTACCGGATTTCGTGCCGGTTGGCGGAATCAATTCGGGGATGCAGAGGGTACTACAAGTCCGCGCTGATGACCGAGCGCCATCGTACGCAACGGGCATTTCTCTACAGAACGAAAAAAAAGGAGGCTTGCGCCTCCTTTCTGTTTTCGCTGAAAACGGAATCAGGCAGCCTTCGGCGGCCAATCCACCTTCGGCAGGTTCGCCATCGAGGCCTTGATCGCCTCTTCGGGGTACTCGAAGTCTTCGAGCTTGCCGGCGAAGTAGTCCTGATAGGCCGCCATGTCGAAGTGGCCGTGGCCGGAGAGGTTGAAGAACAGCGTCTTCGGCTCGCCGGAGGCCTTGCAGCGCAAAGCCTCGTCGATGCAGGCGCGGATGCCGTGGGCCGACTCCGGCGCCGGGATGATGCCCTCGGTGCGCGCGAACATGACGCCAGCCTCGAAGGTCGCGGTCTGGTGCACGGCCACCGCCTCGATCAGCTTCTCGTGATAGAGCTGCGAGATCAGCGGGCTGTCGCCGTGATAGCGCAGGCCACCGGCATGGATGCCCGGCGGCATGAAGTCGTGGCCCAGGGTGTACATCTTCATCAGCGGCGTGTAGCCGGTGGCGTCGCCGTAGTCATAGGCATAGACGCCCTTGGTCAGGGTCGGGCAGGAGGCCGGCTCGACGGCCACCATGCGGATTTTCTGCGCGCGCTTGTCACCGGCCGCGGCATCGCCGAGGAAGGGGAAGACCGCGCCGGCGAAGTTGCAGCCACCACCGCAGGGGGCGAACATCATGTCGGGATATTCGCCGATCTTCTCGAACTGCTTCTTGGCTTCGAGGCCGATCACGGTCTGGTGCAGCAGCACGTGATTGAGCACCGAACCCAGCGCGTACTTGGTACCGGGCGTGGATACGCATTCCTCGACCGCTTCGGAAATCGCGATGCCGAGGCTGCCCTGGTTGTCCGGATCCTTGGCGAGGATGTCGCGGCCGGCCTTGGTGTTCATGGTCGGGCTGGCGAACACCTCGCCGCCCCAGGTCTGCATCATCAGGCGGCGGTAGGGCTTCTGGTTGTAGCTCACCTTGACCATGTAGATGCGCACCGGCAGGCCAAACAGCTGCCCGGCGAAGGACAGCGAGGAACCCCACTGGCCGGCGCCGGTTTCGGTGACCAGCCGCTGGGTGCCGGCGATCTTGTTGAAATAGGCCTGCGGCACGGCGGAGTTGGGCTTGTGCGAACCGGCCGGCGACACCCCTTCGTATTTGTAGAAGATCTTGGCCGGCGTGCCGAGCAGCTTCTCCAGGCGCTCGGCGCGGCACAAGGGGCTCGGGCGCCACAGCGCGTAGGCCTGGCGCACCTCATCGGGAATCGGGATCCAGCGCTCGGCGGACATTTCCTGTTCGAGGATGGGGCCGGGAAAGATGGCCAGCATGTGTTCGGGCGTGACCGGGTTGCCATCCGGGCCCAGCGGCGGGAAAGGCGGGTTTTTCAGGTCCGCCGCGATGTTGTACCAGTGAGTCGGAATTTCACTTTGGTCGAGAACGACGCGGATATTGCTCATCAGGTGTCACCTCCACTTTTGTTATGGTCAGGGCGGGCGGCCGTGCGGCCGTACTGCAATCCTCGATCAGGGATGGGTCGCTGGCGGGATGCTACGCCTGTCCCGGCAGCGTGCGGCAAGTCCAATTCCGGATACTGTACACTGTATGCAGAGGAACAAGTTGATGTCAATCCCTGCATGATGGTTTTTTCGCCGGCGCGGCCATGTGAGAATCCGGCGCAGCGTTCGGGTTGGCAAGTGGTGTCGTGCCGCCCGATTCTGACATGGACCGGAGGATGGAAAACGAGATGACTACGCCTGCCGATTCGCCGCTGCAGACCCTGCGCCGCTGGCGCGCCGAAGGCCGCGAGGTCGCCCTGGCGACAGTGGTCAGTACCTGGGGATCCTCGCCGCGGCCCGAGGGCAGTCATCTGGTGGTCGACGCCGAGGGCCGCTTCGTCGGCTCGGTATCCGGCGGTTGCATCGAGGGCGCCGTGATCGAGGCGGCGCACGCGGTAATAAGGAGCCGCCAGCCCCAGCTGCTGGAGTTCGGCGTCAGCGACGAGCAGGCCTGGCAGGTCGGCCTGGCCTGCGGAGGTCGGGTGCAGGTCTTCGTCGAGGCTGTCGAATGAAATCGGCCACGCTTGCCCGCATTGCCGAGGCCGAGGCCGCGCGACGGGCCTTGCTGCTCGTGACACGCCTGGCCGATGGCGCGCAATGCCTGGTCGATGGAAAGGGCTGCAGCGGTGAACTGGTGCTCGATACGGAACAGGCGGCGGAGGCGGTGGCCTGCCTTGGCTCGGGTCGCAGCGGAATGCTGGCCTCGGCCCCGGGATGCTTCGCCCGCGCCTATGTGCCGGCACCGCGCCTGCTGATTGTCGGGGCCGTGCATATTGCCCAGGCGCTGTCGGGCATGGCGGCAACCGCCGGCTTCGATGTCACGGTGATCGATCCGCGCGGCGCGTTTGCCTCGCCCGAGCGCTTCCCCGGCGTGCGCCTGTCCGACGAATGGCCGGACGAGGCGCTTGCCCGCCTCGGCCTCGACGAGGCCACGGCGCTGGTCGCGCTGTCGCACGATCCCAAGCTCGACGATCCGGCACTGGAACTGGCCTTGCCCAGCCGCCTGTTCTATATCGGCGCACTGGGCAGCCGGCGCACGCATGAAAAGCGCCTGGAGCGCCTGCGCGCGGCCGGTCTCGGCGAGCACACGGCGCGCATCCATTCGCCGATCGGGCTGGATCTCGGCGGCCGGGCTCCGGCAGAGATCGCCGTCTCCATCCTCGCCGAGGTCATCCGCGTGCGTTACCGGGGCAGGGCGGCGTGATCTTCGGCAACCACGCCGTTGCCGACAGCGAAGGCCTGCTGCTGGCGCATAGCCTGCGCCTGGCGGACGGCGTGATCAAGAAGGGGCGCCGTGTCACCAGCGCCGACATCTGCCGCCTGCAGGCTGCCGGCATCGAGACGGTTTTCGGCGCGCGCCTCGCGGCGGGCGATCTCGACGAGGATGCCGCTGCCGGCGCGCTAGCGGCGCTGCTCGCCGGCCCGGGCATCGAGGCCAGGCCGGCGCATGCCGGCCGCTGCAACCTGCACGCCACGGTGCGTGGCCTGTTCGAGGTCGATGCCGCGCTGATCGATCGCATCAATGGTGTCGACGAGGCGCTCACCGTGGCGACCCTGCCACCGCACGCGGCAGTGCGCGCGGGTGCCGTGGTGGCAACGGTCAAGACCATCCCGCTCGCCGTCGCCGGCGGCGTCATCGACGCCTGCCGCGCGGCTGCCGGTCCGGGTGGCGGGCTTGCCCTGCGACCCTTTGCGACCAGGCGTGCTGCCCTGATTGTCAGCGAACAGGCCGGCGACCCGGCGAAGAACTATCTGATGGCGGTGAATAGCAACCGGCGCCGCATCGAGGAACTCGGCAGCCACCTAGGCCTGGTGCAGCGCTGCGCGCACCGCAGCGAGGCCGTGGGGCAGGCCCTGCACGAGGCGCTGGCCGCCGGCTGCGACCTGCTGATGATCGCGGGCGCGACCGTGCCCAAGGATCGCGGCGACATCATTCCGGCGGCGATCGCCGCCGCCGGCGGCACGATCGAACGCTTCGGCATGCCGGTGGAGCCGGGCAACATGCTGTTGCTCGGCCGCATCGGCAGCGTTCCGGTCATCATCCTGCCCGGCTGTGCGCGTTCGCGGCGCCTCAATGGCCTGGACTGGGTGCTGCAGCGCATGCTTGCCGGGCTGCCGATGGGCGCCGCCGAGATTCGCGCGATGGGGGTTGGCGGCCTGATCCGCAGCGCGCCCGAGGTGGAAGAGGATGAGGCGCCCACCGAAACCCATGCCCAACGCAGCGCTTCGGGCTGCCGCATCGCCGCGCTGGTGCTGGCCGCCGGCGCCAGCACGCGCATGGGCGGCGCCAATAAGCTGCTGTGCGAGGTCGATGGCGTGGCCATGGTGCGGCGTGCCGTGAATGCGGCGCTGGCCTCGCGCTGCGCCAGCGTGCATGTGGTCACCGGCCATCAGGCCGACGCCGTGGAACTCGCCCTGCGCGGACTCGATGTCGCCTGCGTGCGCAATCCGGACCATGCGACCGGCATGGCGTCATCGCTGCGCGCCGGGCTCGCCGCCCTGCCTGACGAGACGGACGCGGCGGTGGTGGTGCTTGCCGACATGCCGCGCGTCAGCGCCTTGCTGATCGACCGCCTGATCGCCGAGTGGGATCCGCGCGCGGCGCCCATCGTCGCCCCGGCGCGCGACGGGCGGCGCGGCAATCCCATCCTCTGGCCGCGCGCCCTGATCGGCGAAATGGCGCAGGTCTCGGGCGACGTCGGGGCGCGCGGTCTGCTGCAGACACATGCCAGTCGGGTTAGGCGCGTGGCCTGGGACGACGACGCGATCTTTGCCGACGTCGATACCCCCGAGGCGCTGCGTGCGCTGGAAAGCCGATGACTGCCGATCCGAAAGCCGGCTTCCCGTTGCTGGCGGCCCGGCCCGGCCTGCGCTACCTCGACAGCGCGGCGACGGCACAGATCCACCAGACTGCGCTTGGCGCGATGAGCGGCCACGACACCCGCCGCCGCGCCAATGTCATGCGCGGCACCTACGCCCTGGCCGAGGCGGCCGATGCTGCCTACGAGGCTGCGCGTGCCACCGTCGCCGGCTTCCTCAATGCCGCGGCCGATGAGATTGTGTTTGCCGCCGGCGCCACGGCGGCGCTCAACCTCGTCGCCCACGCCTTCGGCGCCACCCTCAGGGCCGGCGACCGGGTACTGCTTTCGCAGGCCGAGCATCACAGCAATTTCGTGCCCTGGCTGATGTTGCGCGAGCGCTGCGGCATCGTGCTCGACATCCTGCCTGTGCAAGAGGATGGCCGACTCGATCTCGACCGCCTGCCGGCGCTGCTGCGAGCCGAGACCCGCCTGGTGGCGGTGACGCACTGCTCCAACGTCACCGGCGCCACCACCGATGTCGCAGCGGTGGTGGCCGCGGCGCGCACGGTTGGCGCGCGCGTGCTGCTCGACGGTGCCCAGGCGGTGCAGCACGGACCGCAGGATGTGCGGGCGATGGGCATCGATTTCTACGCCTTCTCCGGCCACAAGTGCTTTGGTCCCGGCGGTGTCGGCGTGCTATGGGGGCGGCGCGAACTCCTGCGGGGCCTGCCGCCGTTTCAAGGCGGCGGCGGGATGGTCGGCGAAGTAGGGCTGGATGGCTTCAGCTGGGCCGATCCGCCACGCCGCTTCGAGGCCGGCACACCGCCGATCGCACAGGCCATCGGGCTCGCCGCGGCATTGCAGTGGATGATGACGCTTGACTGGCCGGCCATTCATGCGCGGGAAGCGCGACTCTGCGGACTGGCGATCGACGGCCTGCAGCGGCTGCCCGGCCTGCGCCTGCTGGGACCGGCGGCGACCGACGCCCGCGCCCCGATCGTTTCCTTCGACGTTGCCGGCCTGCATCCGCATGATGTCTGTCAGGTGCTTGACCAGCACGGACTGGCTTTGCGCGGCGGGCACCATTGCGCCCGGCCCCTGCTTGCCGCGCTGGGCGTGGAGGCATGTTCGCGTGCCAGCTTTGCCCTGTACAACGACGAGGCGGATGTCCTCGCGCTGGTCGACGGGGTTGCCAGGGCAATGAAGGTGCTGGCATGAGTGAGGTCCAGGCCCTGTACCAGGCGGCGATCAAGCAGGCCGCAGCCGATGCGGTCGGCGGCGGGGAGCTGGCACAGGCAGACGGTGAGGCGCGGCTAGACAACCCGCTGTGCGGTGACCGCGTGCGCATGCAGGTCGCCCTCGATGGCGGCCGCATCGCCGCCCTGGCGCACCAGACCCGCGGCTGCCTGCTCTGTCGCGCCGGCGCTTCCCTGCTCGGCGCCCGTGCGCCCGGCATGGATCGTACTCAGGTCGATGAAGTCACCAATGCGCTGGCGGCCGTCCTGGCCGACCAGGCGGCGGTGCCCGATACCTGGCCGGAACTGGCCATGTTTGCGCCGGCGCATGCACACCCCAGCCGCCACAAATGTGCCTTGTTGCCCTTCAAGGCCCTGCAGGCCGCCCTTGCGGCGGCAGAGGATGCGAATGAACGCCGATGACGACATGACTGCTGCGCCGGGCGCGCGCAAGCTGCTGCATACCCGCACCATCACCTGCCGCGCGTTTCGCCTGGCCGATGGCGGGCTTGAAATCGAGGCCACGGTGACCGACCTCAAGGGCCAGCCGGTGCCCTTCCGCTCGCGCGAGCCGGTGCGCGAGGGCGAATTCATGCACACCATGAGCCTGTCGCTGGTGATGGATGGCGACGACACGATCCGCGAGGTGAGCGCCAAGACCAGCATCGCGCCGTGGCCGATGTGCGGCGGTGTCGACGACGCCTATCGCAAGCTGATCGGCCTGCGCATCGGCGGCGGCTTTTCGCAGGCGGTGAAGGAACGCCTGGGTGGCATCCAGGGCTGCACCCATCTCACCGAGCTGGTGACGCAGGCCGCCAACACCTACATGCAGGCATCCTGGCCCGACCGCATCGGCGCGCAGATGGCGATCGAACCCGATCCGCGGCGCTGGTCGCCACGTAACACGCCGCGCTTCATCAATGGCTGCCACGCCTGGCGCCAGGATGGCGCGACCATCGTGCAGGAGTATCCGGAGCTGGCGCCGCCGAAGGAGTAAGGCGGCACCGTGCTTCGCCGCCCCGCCGATGTATGCTTCACGCCCCAGCCGAAACGAAGCCTTCGCCATGTCGCCCACGGACCCGAACCGTTCCAACGCCCTTGATCTGATCGCCTTCATCGACGCCAGCCCCAGCCCCTGGCATGCGGTGGCAAGTGCCGAGCGGCGCCTCCTCGAATCCGGCTTTACCGCCTTGACTGAGACCGAGCGCTGGCGCCTGAAACCCGGCGGACGGCACTATGTGGTGCGTGGCGGTTCCTCGCTGATCGCCTTCATCGTTGGTGCGCAGCCGCTGGCCGCGGCAGGATTCCGCATCGTCGGCGCGCATACCGATTCGCCAGGCCTGCGCCTCAAGCCGAGGGCCGCGCTGGGCGGCGACGGCTTGGCGAGAGTTGCCGTCGAGGTCTATGGCGGCCCCATCCTGGCAACCTTTGCCGATCGCGACCTGGGGCTGGCGGGGCGCGTGGTGCTGCGTGGTCCGCAGGGGCCGGTGACGCGCCCGGTCCACTTAGCGCGGCCCTTGCTGCGCCTGCCCAACCTGGCGATCCACATGAACCGCGAGGTGAATGAAAGCGGGCTCAAGTTCAACAAGCAGACCGAGTTGCCGCTGATCCTCGGCCAGCTTGGCGAAGGCGCCGATGCCGACGCAGGCCTGCGGCACCTGCTGGCGGGCGCCGCCGAGGCCGATGCGACCGATCTCCTGAGCTGGGAACTGGCGGCCTACGACACGCAGGCGGGCAGTCTGTGGGGCGCCGACGAGGCCTTCATTGCCAGCCGTCAGCTCGACAACCTGGCCTCATGCCATGCGGCGCTGTCGGCGCTCGCGGCGGTCGCCGCGCCGGAGGCGACCTGTGTCGCCGCGCTGTTCGACCACGAGGAAGTCGGCAGCGAGAGCGCGGCGGGCGCGGGCGGCAGCTTCGTCGGCGACGTGCTGGCGCGCATCGGCATCGCTGCCGGGCTGGATGGTGAAGACCGGCGCCGGGCGATGGCGGCAAGCTTCTTCATCAGTGCCGACATGGCTCATGCCTACCAACCGAATTTCCCGGCCGCCTACGAGCCGGGACACAAGCTGATGGTGAACGGCGGGCCGGTGATCAAAACCAATGTCAATCAGCGCTATGCCACGGGGGCGGAAAGTGCCGCGCGTTTCATGGCCTGCTGCGAACGGGCCGGCGTGCCGTGCCAGCAATATTCGCACCGCAGCGACCTTGGTTGCGGCAGTACTATCGGCCCCATCGTTGCTGCGCGCCTGGGCATGGCGACGGTCGATGTCGGTTCGCCGATGTGGGCCATGCACAGCGCGCGCGAAAGTGCCGGTGCCGACGACCCCGCTTACATGATCGCGGCCCTTGGCGCGGCCTATACCGACTGAAAGGAATTCCACATGGGCATCGATCCCCTGCCGCTGGACGCCGACATCGTTCGACTTCTCTCCGGCGTCACCACCGCAACGCTGACCACCGTGCTGCTCAAGAAGGGCTTGCGCAATGTTTGGATGCGTGGCGCGCGGCCCTTGCATGGCCAGCCGCAGCGCCTGGTGGGACGTGCCTTCACCCTGCGCTTCGTGCCGGCACGCGAGGATCTGGCGACACCGGCTTCCTGGGGCTCGCCGATTTCGACGCGGGCGGCAATCGAGGCCATGCCCGCCGGCTGCATCGCGGTGGTGGATGCCATGGGCGTGACCGATGCCGGCATCTTCGGCGACATCCTCTGTTCGCGCATGGTCAAGCGCGGCGTCACGGCGCTGATCACCGACGGCGTAGTGCGCGACATCGACGGCGTGACCGGCACGCAATTGCCGGTCTGGTGCCAGGGCACGGCGGCGCCGGCCTCAGTGGCGGGGCTGACCTTCGTCGGCTGGCAGGAAACGATCGGCTGCGGTGGGGTGGCGGTGTTTCCCAATGACATCGTGGTGGCCGATGCCGACGGTGCGGTGCTGATTCCGGCGGCGCTGCTCGACGCGGTGATCCCGGAAGCCGTCGAGCAGGAGCGCTTCGAGGGCTGGATCATGGGCGAAGTGGCGCGCGGCGTGCCGCTGCCGGGCCTGTATCCGCCCAACGAGGAGGCCAAGGCACGCTACGCGGCCTGGTGCAACACCCGCTCCTGAGTCAGGGCGGGTCTGCCACTAGCGATTTCCGGATGCGTTCCAGCGAGGCCAGTGCTGCCTTCGGCTGGGCATCGAACTGGGCACGGATGATGGCGCCATCGACGGCGGTGGCGAGGTCCAGCGCCAGAAGTCGGCGCTGGCGCTGACCGCCAGGGAGTGCAGGGCCAGGCGGCAGCAGGCGCGCGATCGATTTGGCCATGTCGTCCTTGTGGCGGCGCGTGATTTCGCTGACCCCGGGCACGGACTCGCCCAGTTCGCCGACACTGTTGATGAAGGCGCAGCCGCGAAAGCCTTCGCTGGCCAACCATTCCCGCAATGCCGGCACCAGCGCCCGCGGCGTGCCGCCATGGCGCACCAACGCGTCGTCGAACCAGGCCATCCAGCGCGCGTGGCGATACTCGAGGAAGGCCAGCACCAGGTCGTTCTTGCTGGGAAAGTGACGATAGAACGTCAGCTTGGCCACGCCCGACTCGGCGATCACTCGATCGATGCCGGTGGCGCGAATGCCGTCGCGGTAGAACAGCTCGTGGGCGGCCAGCAGGATGCGCTGGCGTGCACCGGACCCGGCCGAAGTCGTGTCGGGTCTGGTGCCGATGCTGTCGTCGATCGCCGTCATGCCGCCATTGTAGACAGATCTGTCTACCTTGGCTATCCTGTGCCGACCCCAACCCGAAAGCGCCGAGGAGCAGAGCATGGAAACCAAGCCGCCACTTCCCCCCTTCACCCCCGAGACTGCCGCGCAGAAGGTGCGCATGGCGGAAGACGCCTGGAACACGCGCGACCCGGATCGCGTGGTGCTGGTCTATACCGAGGACACGCGCTGGCGCAATCGCGCCGAGTTCCCGGTCGGCCGCGAGCAGGTGAAGCAGTTCCTGCAGCGCAAGTGGGCCAAAGAACTGGACTACCGCCTGATCAAGGAACTCTGGGCCTGCGCCGGCAACCGCATCGCGGTGCGCTTCGCCTACGAATGCCACGACGATTCCGGCAACTGGATGCGCGCCTACGGCAACGAGAACTGGGAGTTCAACGAGCAGGGCTTCATGATGCGTCGCTTCGCCAGCATCAACGACCTGCCGATCAAGGAATCCGAGCGCAAGTTCCACTGGCCGCTGGGCCGCCGGCCCGATGACCACCCGGGGCTGTCCGACCTGGGCCTGTGAGGGACTGTTGCGCGTCGGTCTTGTATCATTGCCGCGACTGGAATGCTTGTTCGAGCTTCAACAGCATGCTAAGGAGCATCACCATGTTCAGGATACTTAGGCGTCGCACGGCAGTTGAATCGGCAAGTCCGCGGAGCTGGTTTGCCCCCGGAAGGGCGCGGGCACTGTATGGAACGCTCCAGGAGATGGGGGTTGGCCTGGCTCACGTCTGCCATACGCTGACGCGATTGACCCAGGAATCCGACAAGGCCGCGGCACAGGCTAACCAGATGGCCGACGAGTCGGTGGCGATCCGTACGCTGTCGGAATCGGTGGCAGACCGCGCCGACCTCGCGGCGCAGAACGCGCGTCGCACGCGCGAGGAATCGGAAGTGGGGTCGGCCGAGCTGTCGCAGGTGGTATCCGACATGCGAGCGATGGCGGAAAGGGTGCGCGACACCCAGGACGGCATGGGTCGACTGGCCGGCGAAATTGCCCGCATCCAGCAGGTGACATCGGCAATCCACGCAATCGCCCGACAAACCAACCTGCTGGCCTTGAATGCCTCGATCGAGGCCGCGCGGGCTGGCAAGGCAGGGCGCGGGTTCGCGGTGGTCGCCGCCGAAGTGCGCAAGCTGGCCACCGAGGCGATGACCGCGTCTAACGAGATTACCGATGCCATTTCGAGTGTCCAGGAACACACGCGGAATTCCATCGATACCATCGCCGACCTCAGCGCCAGTTCGGCCGCCGTGGCGACAACCGCGACGGCGGTCGGAACCCAATTGACGATGATCCTCAACGATGCGGTGACTTCCGAAGCGCAAGTCAGCTCGATTGCCACGGATGCGCGTCGCACCCAGAAGACGTCGGATGCCATTGCGGAACTGGCGGCTGAAAGCTATCGCCGCATGGGGCATTTCCAGGATGAATTGATGCAGGCTGCCAAGCTTGCCGAAAAGCCGGGCGAACATGCCTTCAAGATCATGGTCACCCAGGGGCTGGACTGCGCCCACACCAGGATATATCGCTCGGCGAGAGCGGTCGCCGACAGGATAGGCAAGCTGTTCGAGGCTGACATCGCGGCCGGAAGGATATCCCGCGACGAGCTCTTTTCCGACCAGTACAAGCCCATTCCCAACAGCAACCCGAAGAAATTCACCAGCCGGTTCGACACCTATACCGACCGTGTTCTTCCGGCCCTGCAGGAAGCGCTGCTGGAAAAGAACCCCGACGTCTCATATGCGATCGCGATCGATCTGCGCGGCTATGTGCCGACGCACAACAAGCGTTTCTGCCAGCCGCTGACGGGTGATCCGGAGAAGGATCTGGTTGGCAATCGCACCAAGCGGATCTTCAACGACAAGACCGGGGCGCGTTGCGGGGCGCATACCGAAGTCGCCCTGGTGCAGACCTACAAACGCGATACCGGCGAGGTCATGCATGACCTGTCGGTGCCGATCTACGTCAATGGCAAGCACTGGGGCGGCTTCCGGGTCGGTTATCCGCCGGCCAGAGCCGCCGGTTGATACCCGGCGCGCCCTCGGCTATTTTGTCTTCGTAAAATCCGGCGTGCGTTTTTCCTTGAAGGCGGTGATGCCCTCGCGCGCGCTGTCGAGGCAGGCCGAAAGGCCAAAGGAGCGGTAGCCGACCTCCAGCGCCTCGGCAAAGCTCTTTGCCGCCGCGGCTTCGAGGATGGAGCGCTCCATCAGTTCGATGCACTCGCGGCTGAGCACCTGGCCGCTGGCGGCGCGTGCTTCGACCGGATCGATGCTCACCTGCACCGGTTCGTCGCCGATCGGCCGCACCTTGCCGGCCATCTCGCGCACACGGGCGACGGCCATCGCCACCAGGTGGTCGACGTCGTCGGCAAGGCCGTCAATAATGCCCAACTCATGGGCGCGCGTCGCCTTCAGGCGTTCGGCCGTGCGCAGCATGGCGTTGAAGGTTGAGGCGGCATGCGGCCAGCGCCGGTAGGGCACGGCCATGGCGCCGATGCCGTGGGTGATGCCCAGCGTTACCTCGGGCATCTGGATCCAGGCGCGCTTCAGGGCGACGATGCCGTGGCAGCGGCTGGCGAGTTCGAAGCCGCCGCCCAGGGCGATGCCGTTGAGTGCAGCGACCACCGGCTTCTTCATCTGGTCGAGGTGCACCAGCAGGCGCGAGCAGTCGCGTGCGTACTGCGCCGAGGCCGGCGCGTCGCCCAGCATGTCCACGAAGCGGCCGATGTCGCCGCCGGCGCAGAAGGCCTTGTTGCCGTAGCCGGTGAGGACAAAGCCGGTAACCTTGGGGTCGTTCTCGAAGCGGCGGATGACGGAGAGGATCTCGTCGTTCATCTCGTCGTGCAGGGCGTTCATCGCCTCGGGGCGACGCAGGGTGATCACCTTCACGTCGCCGAGGTCGTCAACCAGGATATGGCGCAGGAAGCCCTGATAGGCAGCGAAGGGCCGCGTCGGCATAGGCATGCCGGCACGTTCCGTGCGCAGGCGGATCAGCGCCTGGCCGGTGGTCTGCTCGCCCAGGCTGCGCATCAGGTCGAGCGGGCCATGCTTGAAGCCCAGCGCCAGGCGGCAGCCGAGATCGAGATCAGCCGGGTCGCCGATCTTGCGGTCGACGATGTCCACGCTTTGCGAGAAGAGGATGCCGAGCAGGCGTTCGCGGATCGCGCGGGCGGTGGGCGCGGCTACGTCGACCTTCTTGCCGGGCGGCACCGTGACCCAGGTGTCGACCGACTTGAAGATCGGTGCGGGGTCGTAGTGCCGCCCTTCCATCTCGGCCTGCAGGGTATTGGTCTCGGTGATGATGGGGTTGCCGTGCGCCATGTTGAGGACGAAGAAGGGGCCGGCATGAACGAACTCGGCGGCCACGCTATCCACGTCGGCGGCGGTGGCGCGATCGAGCAGCAGGGCGGATTCGTTACACCAGTTGTCGAAGATGCGGTCGAGCATGAAGCAGGCGACGTCGGCGGTCAGCAGCGGCACCTTGCCGGTCATGCAGAAGGCCCAGCGCAGGTACTCGACCACCGCCGGATCGGACTTCTTCCACTCGATGACTTCGACCGCCGGATTGCGCCAGGCCGGGGCGAAGAAGTGGGTCACGGTGGCGCGCGCGGGGTGCTGCATTTCACTGAAGATCAGTTCCGCCGGCAGCGAACTGGTATTCGAGGTGATCAGCGCATCGGGCCGCAACACGGCCTCGATCATGGCGAAGATCTTGCGTTTGAGCGGCAGGTTTTCGGTGGCGGCCTCGATCACCCAGTCGGCATCGGCGATGTCGGCGTAGTCCATGGTGCCGTACAGGCTGCGGATCACCGCCTTGGCCTCGGCCTCGCTCATCTTGCCGCGCGCCACGGCCTTTTTCGAGTACTCGGCGAAGCGCAGCAGGGCGCTTTCCACCGCCTTCTGGTTGACGTCGACCAGATAGAGCTTGAGGTCGGGCAGCGCGCTTTTCAGGTAGTAGCCGATGTCCGGGCCGATGGTGCCGGCGCCGATGATGGCGATAACGCGCGGCAGCGGACGGGCAGGGGTGGCGAGCAGCGGATTGGCGTGGCGGGTGATCATGGCGAATCCTTTGTATGCGGTATACAAAGATTATCCAATATTCCCGCCGCGCCGACAATCGGGGCGGCAAGGCCGGCGTCGGCCCTGTCGCCCTTGCGAAGCTACTTCACCGCGAAGCAGTAGAACAGCCCGGCTCCGCCCGTGCTTTTGAGCGCTTCCTGGCTGCAGCCGCGCGTGCCATGCGAGGAATTCCAGGATTTCATGTGCCGCGTGTCCTTTAGGCCGATCCGGTCATGGTGGCCGACAATTGCCGAACCCGCCTCGCTGCTGGTCCAGTTGGCACATGTGGTGTCGCCGCCGGCGGTCGAGTACATGCCTTGCGGATCAGAGCCGGTGAGGACGTCGTGCATATTGACGCTGTCGCCGCGCCCCATCACCGTCTCGCCTTTCTCGGTGACGGCGATGCTCTTGTTCAGCTTGTTCCTGCTCGAATGCAGGTCGGCAACGTTCTTTGCCACCAGTACTCCCTTGGCGTTGCGCCACGGGCCCTTGCCGATGCGGTCTCGGGCATTCTCGCCGGCCTCGCCACCGGGTTTGGTGGTGCTCAGGTAGGCCCGCCATTCCGTGCGCTTGGCTCCGGCTGCCTTGGCGAGTTCGGCGCAATGGGCGTCGGCGCCTTCTAGACCGCCGAGGTCGCCGCCTTTGCCAGGGCCGGCGCTGGTGAGGAAGAAACTCATGTTGTTGGCTGCGGCCATAGGCGACGCGAGCAGGCTGCCTGTGGCAGCCAGTACAAGCAGCAAACGGGACGGGTGCAGCAGAGTGCGTGTCATGGCGATCCCTCCGGGAGAGTGGTTGTTCCAGCCGCCATGGGGATGGCAGCGTTGCCAATCTATGACTATCGGGTTGCGCCGTCAATCCGCCGTTGCCATCCGCCGTGCCGACGGCGGCCGCCGATGCCGGGCGGCGAGGGAATCTCAGGCGGCCATCCCCGTCGCGAAAGAGCAGGCGCTACGGGTATCCGGTGAGCGCCAGTTATTGCAGGCGCCGCAAGAGTCGGCGCTGGCGCTACGGCGTTTTCTGGCCGATGTAGCGCGGATTCTCGAACAGCGAGGTGAGGCGGACCTGGCGGACCTCGGGGTGGTCGGGCACGAGGAAGATCACCGGGGTCAGCATCTCCTCGAAAATGCCGCGCAGGCTGCGCGCACCGACCTTGTACTCCATGGCGAGGTCGGCGATCTGCTCGAATACCAGCGGCTCGATGTGCAGCTCGACGCCGGCGGTCTGCAGGATGCGGCGGTACTGGCGATAGATCGAGTTTTCCGGCTCGGTCATGATGCGAATCATCATTTCGCGCGAGAGCGGTTTGAGGTTGGCCACCACCGGCAGGCGGCCGGCGAATTCCTGGATCAGCCCGTAGGTGAACAGGTCGGTCGGCTTGATGCGTGCGTTGAGTCGGTCCAGCAGCTTCTGGTTGTCGTCCTCGGACGTGGAAATGAAGCCGAAGGAATGGGTGCGCGAGAGGATTTCCTCGATGCCGACGAAGGCGCCGCCACAGATGAACAGCACCTCGGTGGTGTCGATGTAGGCCGTTTCGCGCAGCTTGACCGGCGCGCCTTCCATGATTTTCAGCAGCGCGTGCTGCACGCCTTCGCCGGAGGTGCCGCGGCGCTGGCCCTGACTGCCGTCATTGACCTTGAGCTTGTCGATTTCGTCAATGAAGACGATGCCGCGCTGGGCGCGGCCGACATCGCCCTCGGCCTTGTCGATCAGGCGTTCGAGGATGGCGACGATCTCGTCATTGACATACTCGCTCTGTGCCAGCGAGGTGGCGTTGGCGGTGACGAAGGGCACGCCAAGCGCGCGCGACAGCGTTTCGCACAACAGGGTCTTGCCGGTGCCGGTGGGGCCGATCAGCAGCACGTTGCTCTTGATGACTTCGAGCTTCTCCGGCGCCGCCAGCTCGATCTTGCGGTAGTGGGTGTAGACCGCGACGGCAAGCTGGCGCTTGGCATCTTCCTGGCCGACCACGTGCTGGTCGAGGAAGCGGACGATCTGGCTTGGGGTCAGCGTGGCGTGCATGAGCGAAGCATACCGTCAAAGCTGCTCGCGCAGCCGGGTCTTGAGCACCTTGCCGGTATTGTTTTTCGGCAGCGAGTCGACCATGACATAGCGCTTGGGCCGCTTGAAGCGGGCGATGTTGTCCAGGCAAAGGCTGTCGAGCTCCGCCGTGTCGGGCACCTGATCGCGCGGCACCACGAAGGCGACCACGACCTCGCCCCATTCCGGGTCGGCCTGGCCGACCACCGAGACCTCGCTGACCGCCGCATGCCGCAGCAGCACTTCCTCGACTTCGCGCGGGTAGATGTTGGAACCGCCGGAAATGATCACGTCCTTGCTGCGATCCTTGAGCGTGAGAAAGCCGTCGGCATCCAGGCTGCCGACGTCGCCGGTGTGCAGCCAGCCATTGCGCAGGGTTTCGGCGCTGGCGGCCGGGTTTTCCCAGTAGCCGGCCATCACCGTGTCGCCGCGCACCAGCACCTCGCCGGCTTCTCCCGGTGCCAGGGCTTCGTCGTCGGGCCCGGCAACGCGCAGCTCGATGCCGGTGAAGGCCGTGCCGACCGAAGCCAGACGCTCAAGGTAGTTCGGGTGGGCAGTGTCGGCATGGTCGGCGCGCGGCAGGCAGGAAATGGTCATCGGCGATTCGCCCTGGCCGAAGATCTGCACCAGCACATTGCCGAAGCGTTTCAGCGCGGCCTGGCAATCGGCGACATACATCGGGCCACCGCCATAGACGATGGTCTTCAGCCCGGGCAGCGCGCCATCGTCGCGATGGTCCACCAGGCGCTTGACCATGGTCGGCGCGGCAAACATGCTTACGCCGCGATGCGCGCGCAGCAGTTCGAAGATTTCCGCCGGCTCGAAGCCTCCGGATTCCGGCGCGATGTTGAGCGCGCCGTGGGCGACGTGGGGCAGCATGTAGAAGCCCGAGCCATGCGACATCGGTGCGGCGTGGCTGATGGCATCTCCCGGCGCTACGGCATCGACATCGGAGAAGTAATTGAGCGTTGCCGCCATCAGATTGCGCTGGGTCAGGGTCACGCCCTTTGGCCGCCCGGTGGTGCCGCTGGTGTAGAACAGCCAGGCCGGGTCTGTGGCGGCGCGCGGGACCACCTCGATCGGGGCATCGAACAGTCGCAGCCACGCCGCGCTGCCACTGGCGACCGCCTCGGTGAGGCCGGCAACGGCGGGGAGCAGCTCGGGGGTGGCAAAGCACAGCCGGCAGCCGGCGTGATCGAGGATGAATTCGAGTTCCCGCGGGTGCAGCTTGGCATTGATCGGCACCGCCACCAGGCCGGCGTGCCAGCAGGCGAACATCGCCACGGCGTAGTCGGGGCAGTTCGCCATCACCAGACCGACGCGTTCCCCCGGCGCCAGCCGTGCTGCAAGGCCGCCGGCGAGGCGGGCGACGCTGGCGGCGAAGTCGGCGTAGCTGGCGACGATGCCGGTGCCGCGGGCGAGGGCGGGGCGGTCGGCATGGCGGCGCGCGGCGCGCGCCAGCAGCAGGGCGATGTTCATGGTAGATCGCCGGCGCGCGGCAGGCTGGGTGTGAGCAGGATGCGGGCGTAGCAGACCAGGTAGATCATGAAGGCAGCGGCCCAGAGCAGGGTGGCGAGCGCAACCGCCGTGGCGCCAGCGCCGACTCCTGCGGCCACGCGCAGCACGGCGGCGAGGAACAGCGCGGCACAGGCGGCCTTCATTGCCGGCGGCATTTCCAGCGGCCTGCCGGTGTGGCGCTGGCTGACGCGGGTCATCAGGCCCAGCATCATCAGCCCGAGGCTGCCGACGGTGAAGGCGTGCAACCACGTCGCCTCGGGTAGCGGGCCGCCCAGGTCGGCCCACGCCTTCAGGGCGAAGGCCAGCAGCAGCCAGGCGAAGCCCAGGTGCATGGGCAGCAGCAGCGGCACGTCGGCCACGCGCCAGCCCTGCCAGCGCAGGCTGCGCCAGCCGTAGAGCAGCAGGCAGGCCAGCGCCGCGCTGCCCGTGGCGGCGCCGGGTGCGCCGGCCAGGTCAAGGCCGGCGAGCGCCAGCAGGGCCGCCAGCGCGGCGCCTTCCAGCGGCATCAGGAAAGGCGGCTGTTGGCCGCGCCCTGATTCGCGCAGAGCGTTGCCGGTGAAGATTGGCGCCAGCACGCCGCCCTTCAGGACATACAGCACGACGATGGCCCAGATCGCGCCGCGCAGCGCCAGCCCGGCCAGCGGCACGTCGCCCCGGGTGGCGGCGTGGTGGAAGACCAGGTTGGCGACGAATAGGGCGGCGAGGACAGGCAGCAGCAACAGGTAGAGCCGGTTCGCCACGCGCAGCAGCGGGGGCGCCAGCATCGCGATGGCGGCGGCATAGACCAGACAGTCGGCCAGCGCCGGCAGCGGTGCCGGCAGCCAGGGCGAAAGCCAGAAGCCGAGCCGGCCGGCGAGCCAGGCGACGACCAGCAGCGCCAGCCGGGGGCCGTCGATTTCCTCGGTGCCGGCCCAGCTTGGCAGCGCCGTCAGCACCACGCCGAGGATGATCGCGGCGGCAAAGCCGAAGATGAATTCATGCCCATGCACCAGCTTCAGCGGCAGGCCGTGGGGCAGCGTCCAGCCGCCGTGGAGGGCGCCGAGCCAGGCCGCCGCGAGCAGCGGGGCGCAGGCGGCACCGAGCAGGTAGAAGGGCCGGAAGGCGCTGGCCCAGACAGGAGCGGTCACGTGGGTGGTATCGGCAGGGCGCGGAGGACGGGATTATGCGTCATGCCGGCATTGCCGTTGGCGGGCTAAGGTTTTGCGGCTTCCGGCCGTAAAGGTGGAACAGGGATTCAGGGAGCGAGATCATGCTGTTTCGTGTCAAGCACAAGGGAATGCTGAGATTCACCGGGCGGCTGGAACAGGCCTACGACTACCTTTCGCGTCACTGGGGCACGGCGGCGCGTGCCTACGAGGTCGGCGTCAAGCTGGAGCCGGTGTTCTAGGTAGATCGCGGGCCGGGATAGCGCGCCACGCCCGTGGCGCGATAGCGTAGCGGCGACGCCGCATCCTGACGCAACGTAGAATCGGGGCCCATTTCCCGGGGCACCGCGTGAGTCAATTCCTGCAGCATTTCGTTCTGGCCAGTCCGCTGTTCCTGCTGGTGCTGGTCGGCTATTTGCTCGCCCGTTCCGGCCAGTGGCCGGAGGCGGTATCGGACGCCCTGTCGCGCTTCGCCTATGTGGTGGCCATGCCGGCGATGCTGTTCCGCATGATGTGCGACTTTCCGGCCCAGCCGCCGGTGGACCTGCGCCTGCTGCTGGCTTTCTTCGGCGGTTGCCTGATCGTCTTCGGCATTGCGCGCCTGGTCGCGCAGCGCCTGTTCCGCCTCGATGGCGTGGCACAGTCGGTATTCGCCCTCGGTGGCGTGTTCTCCAACAACGTGACGCTCGGCGTGGCCACCGCCCAGGCCCTGCTCGGCGAGGCGGCGCTGCCCGCGGTGTCGATGATCATCGTCTTCAACGCGCTGGTGTTGTGGACCCTGGTCACGGTGTCGGTGGAATGGGCGCGCCATGGCGCATTTTCCGTTCAGGGCTTTGGCAAGACCGCACGTGGCGTGCTGACCAATCCCATCGTTGCTTCCATCCTGCTCGGCACGACCTGGGGCTATGCCGGCCTGCCGGTGCCCGTGTTTGTCGATCGGCCGCTGCGCATGCTCGGCGAGGTGGCGGTGCCCTTGTCGCTGGTGGCGCTGGGCATGAGCCTTGCCGTCTACCGGCTGCGCGAAGGCATCGACCAGAGCCTGGCGATCTGCGCCTTCAAGCTGGTGCTGCAGCCGCTGATGGTCTGGCTGCTGGCGCGCCTGCTCGGCCTGCCGCCGCTGGAAACCCAGGCCGTGACCCTGCTGGCCTCGCTGGCCATCGGCATCAATGTATTCATGATGTCGCAGCACTGCTGTCCAAGATAGCCGAAACCACGAGGAAGATGCCCTGATCTGATGCGGGTTTCAGGTAGGTTATGACGGGTTTTCAAGATCGTGCCTCGGTCTGCTGTCCAAGATTAAGCAAAGGC